>Ga0310691_10000051_pt1 | contig 227855 bp, 172 predicted proteins | sample 176DNAGHGlowgp2_FD_203887 | JGI IMG/M metagenome (GOLD analysis project Ga0310691, IMG submission 203887) | Sheep rumen microbial communities from Palmerston North, Manawatu-Wanganui, New Zealand - 1766 DNA GHGlow gp2 (v2) (version 2) | ecosystem: Host-associated > Mammals > Digestive system...
AAGAAATATCAATTGTTGTCAAGCGGATAACTGTCAGCTATGCTCTTTATTATAACAACAAATACCAGCATGTTGGTCATCTTTTCCAAAATAGATTCAGGAGTGAAACTGTAAATGACGACGCATAACACAAAAGGGACGGTTCTTTTTGTGTAATTTTCTGACAGGCGCATGACCCGCTAACAATCAAAACCTCAGTGGATGGAAAGCAAGTGTTTTCATCTGCTGAGGTTTCTTTTTTTTCATGATTCATTTTGGAGTTTCCGGAATATTGTGTATCTTTCCTCTATAAATAGAGAACAAATTGCCCCACTGAGGTAACTATCTTCGCGCAATCCGTTCCTGTATGCACATGAATCCCTAAAACCCTGCAATAATTAGCCCTGAATGTGGTTTACTTTATTGCATATCGTGCAAAAGTCTGTCCTGAATCTCAGGCACATCTTTGCACCCCGGGCAAAAGTCTGTCCTGAATCTCAGGCACATTTATGCCCCCCGTGCATAAGTCTGCCCTGAATCTGAGGCATGTTTCTGCCCCCCGTGCATAAGTCTGCCCTGAATCTCAGGCACGTTTATGCCCCCTGTGCAGAAGTCTGCCCCGAATCTCAGGCACGTTTCTGCCCCCCGTGCATAAGTCTGCCCCGAATCTCAGGCACGTTTCTGCACCCCGTGCAGAAGTCTGCCCCGAATCTCAGGCACGTTTCTGCCCCCCGTGCATAAGTCTGCCCCGAATCTCAGGCACGTTTCTGCACCCCGTGCAGAAATATGCCCTGAATCTCAGGCAACATTCACCCCTGTGCATAAGTATGAACCAGATTCAGGGCAAGGTTTTACCCCCCCGGTGGACGATTTGCCCGAATTCTCATGAGTTTTTGTCCATGTTCCCATCCCCTTCGTTAAACATGGCATCGGGCACCAGCAAAGATAATTAATTATTATGAGATTATTTGTTTTGTTCAAAAAAAATATTGTAGTTTTGCAACGCAAACTCATCTGGGTGAAATAAGACTAATAGATGACAGAGACGAGGAAGGGATTTGTGCAGTTGCACCTGAGTGTGCTTTTGGCGGGCTTTACGGGCTTGTTTGGACGACTCATTACACTTAACGAAGTGGATATCGTGTGGTATCGCATGTTGTTTACAAGTGCGATACTGTTGGTATTCACGGGGCTACCGAGGGTAGGGTGGCGGAAATTCCTCCAACTCTGTGGCTGTGGGGCACTACTGGGCTTCCACTGGATTCTGTTCTATGGCAGCATCAAGGCCTCGAATGTCTCTATTGGTGTGATCTGTTTCTCGTTGATCGGTTTCTTCACGGCTCTCTTTGAGCCTCTCATCTTCAAGCGGCGACTCTCCTGGCTCGAACTGCTGTTTTCATTGATTACCGTGGCTGGTGTGCTTTGCATCTTCTCGCTCGATGCCCGCTACCGCTATGGTATCGCCATTGGTGTTGTCTCGTCGGCCGTCTGCGCCCTCTATGCCATCTGCAACAAGAAGGCGAGTGTAGGTGTGCGCAGTCGGACGGTGCTGATGTACCAGATGTCTGGAGGCCTCGTCCTTGTATCGGCCATCATCCCGATTTACCTCTATTTCTTTCCCAGCCAACAGTCAGTCGTTGTTGTACCCGAGGGTTCGAATCTTTGGTTCATGCTCTGCCACGCTTTGTTCTGTACCGTCGGTATGTACCTCTTGCAGATTCAGGCCCTGAAGCGCTTGTCGGCCTTCACCGTCAATCTGACCTACAACCTCGAGCCCTGCTACACCATTATCCTCGCCTTCCTCATCTTCGGCGAGGGGCGTGAGATCAATTTCTCATTCTACATCGGCATAGCCCTCATCCTGCTCAGCGTCTTCCTTCAAACCCGTCGTGTTTGGAAGAAATAAAGCGCTTTTTGGATGACCATTAAAGCCTTTTTAATGGGCTCAGACATAAAAAAACGACTTGGGGATGACTTGTCCCGATTATTGGGCTTATTACAGAAGAAACCAAATTTTTGTAAAATAAAAACTAATTTTGTTGGCTAAGTGAAAAAAGATGCGTACTTTTGCAGTAGTTTTACGAGATAGGACTAAATATTTAATATGTACGAACAACAGCAAGTTTATTCAAACACATTATACATAATGGTCTATGGAGGGTCAATGATATTTGCGCTCATTGCCTGCATCTATCTGTTGTTCCGTCGTAGCAATGCAATTGCGCCCGAAGTTGCGCCTCCTCTGCGGCTGCGTCGCTGGGTGGCTGCTTTCTTTGCGGTTATGGTGATGAGCCATTTATCGTGGTTCATGTTAGTCAGGTACAGCCGCCTCTTTGGCGATCCTTTGATAAATCTCGTCGTGGCTGCAGGGCTCGACTGCGTGGTACTGATACCTCTTATAATGGGTATGCTACTCAACATGTTGCAAGACCGTCATCGCCCGCTCTGGCCCTTCATCTTAGCCTCGTTGCCTGTTGTAGTCTTATTTGCAGCGATTATATATCATCATGACACAACCCTGGTATCTTGGGTGCAAGGTTATTTTATGGTGATGACCTTTGTCATTATCATATATACGGCGTATGCGGTTAGACAATATAGTCTATGGCTTCGCAACAACTATGCCGACTTGGAGCACAAGGAGGTGTGGCAGAGTTTTATGGTGCTGACTATCTGTCTGCTGATTCTTAGTTTTTACTTCTACTCCAGTAGCGGCATGACTTACGAGTATACCCTACAGGTGTTTGATTATCTGTTTGTCGTCATTCTGCTATGGCGAGTAGAAACGTTGCAGACGTTGGAAAACAATGATGACAATGATGACATCACTCAGACGACGGACGTGGAGATGGTGGCGGCTTTACACACCGGTGCGCCACAGACAACGATTCCTGGTAACATCGGATTGTTGCTGGAGCAGTATTGCGAAGGTGGACAACTCTACTTGCGACAAGACATCACGCTCAGCGAACTCAGCAAGGCTATCGGTACCAACCGCTATTATCTCAGTCTGTATTTTACACGACAGAATACCACCTACAATGCCTATATCAATGGCCTGCGCATCCAGCACTTCGTGCGTCTCTATCAAGAGGCTGTCGCTACCAATCGCCCTTTCACTGCCCAGCAACTGGCTCAGGAGAGCGGTTTCAGGAGTTACAGCACTTTTGCAACAGCCTTCAAGCAGCGCATGGGGAAGACGGTCACGATGTGGATGCGCTGGAACAGTTAGTTTGTAGGCGGTACATTCCAGGATGGCGTCTTAATTGTTAAGATATAATTCTGCTATCTGGAATACAGTACCATAGCCATAGTTCACCTCAAATCTGAAGTACTTGGCATTCTTCAGTTTTGTACCGTTCAACTCGAAGGTCTTCATCTTGTTGCTCCTTGCAGGCAATCCATCTTCGTAGTTTCTGCGGAAATCCTTATCGTCCATCAGAGTCCATTCGTCTTCCGGTTTTTGTTTGCCGTAGAGTCTCCAGTACGACGGATTACGCGACGGATATTCAGCAGCATCATCGGCCGTAACCAGACTGTAACTTCCTACTGTAATAGGTATAGTGCTATGGAACTCAATATAGGGCACGTTATCACCGTTAAACGTGTTCTGGTTGATAGCCATCCACTTGGTTTTTCTGCTGTCGTCAATCAGGTTGGCAAATCCAAACTCATCAGTACCCGTACCTCTGTCGGCAATCAGTTTGAATTCCGGAACTTCAATCGTATAGTCTTTCTTATGGCGCAGGTTTTCATTATCACACCGCCAGTGGATAGAAAATGCCTTGATACCATAGTTTTGCGCCAGTTCTTGTAGAATATCCTTCTGCTTATCAAAAGCGTTAGTGGCATTCTCTATGATGGCGTTGATAACCTGTACGCTGGTCTCTGTTTTGTCGGCCACGGTAAATACACTGCGATAAATATCAGGATACTTTCCGGTGAAGTAATTCTCCAGTTCCTTCAGGGCAGTCTTATCAGGTCTGTCCTCCCACTCGTCCACGGTTATACTCATACGCCATGTCTGCAGGAATCGGTTAGGCTGCAGGAACTCGTGTTTGAAGTTGCTCTGCGTGTAAGTGTTGGTGTACTCATATTTGCGAGCATACTCACCGTTCTCCTTGATAGTCTTTGACTGTAGCAGTACTGCCGTCTGCGGATACGATGTGATGTTCAGCGTATATGTGCCTGTGGGGTTAGCCACAGACCAGCAGATCTCGTTGGTCAGGTCTGCGTCGCTCACCAAAATAGCAGGTGCTATGTCATGCTTGTAGTGATAGGCATCGCTGCCCGTCTCTCTTCTGCCTTTTGGCAGATTGCCCTTATAGGTCCAAGTTACTTTGTTTCCATCGCGGTTCTTGTGTACCTCAAGGTCTTTATGGGCTCTTGAGTTGTTCATGGAGAACGATGATCCATTAGTCTTACCATCAGTCTTGCTGATACCACTCGTTATACTGCCCAATGGTCCGTTGCCGTTATATCCAGCGTTACTGCTCCAGGAGTAACCTATGCTGGAACTGGAACTTTCCGAATAACCTACGTTTATCGAGATGGTGGTACTTTGGTTTTCGGTTGCAGGCGTTGCTGCTTCCAGTTGGATATTGTCGTTGTTGTTGCCTGTCAATTCCATCGACGTTTCATAGTTCGAGAGGAACGAGCCATAGTACAATGGGTAGTCACCAAAACCGTTGCACTTTGTCCATTTGTCTTCTTCACAGGGGAAGAACAACCGTTCATAGCCTCTGTCACCCATGCTTACGGTCACATTCTGCTTGATATAATAATAATCCTTGTTCGAGTCGATGTCGTGTACTCCCCACGACCTTACGGTCATCTGCACACGGTTGGCACTTCTCACTAGTTCGTGCTCAGTGTTGAGTGTCAAGATGTTACCATTAAAAGTAAAGGTCTCGCTGGCATCCATCAGTGCGTTGATAGCATTACCGCCATCGGCACGGGTAGACAACAAATGCGACCGAGCCTCGGCCTGAGCCTCACTTCGGTTCTTGTCTATCTCATTAAGCCAGCATGCCACACCATTGGCCAATATGCTTGCTTCCCTGCTATTGCGTTCAAACGTCTGCTTCTTCAGAATAGATTCTAGTAGTTGCCCCTCAGTATCTTCAGAGCGTAGTTCTGCGGTTTCCTCAGTTTTGAATGGTTCCATATAGAAATATTCGTTCATACCCAGAATGATCATCTCGGCAATTACCTCGTTATCATCTTTTATACCAGCCCTCCTGGCCAAACGACGCATATTATTCAGGCGCGTTTCAGCACGTTCCTTTATGGCAGAGTGTTCTCTTGCCTCCTGTTTCTGTTCATCTGTCAGATCAAAGTTGTCGTCAATCTCGGCCAGTTGATAATCGATAACACCCATTACAAAGACGGCGGTGACAACAAAGATATCTTTAATGCTGGGACGTTCTATCGCCAGCAGACCGCCGTTCATCATCATCCTGGTAAGACAACGGACATTCTCAACATCATTTGCGAACGGGAGTACTTCATCGCTCTTTAACAAAATCATTTTCGATCCTTCCTGGTACCCTTGATATTTAGTTTCCAAACGATTGAGCAGGGCCTTTCCTGTTGAATTCTCATCAAACTGGCCGTAAACCGCTGTTGGCAGATTGGGTACAGTCACCATCTCTGGATCCTTCTCAATATTGTCATCAGGTGCTTCTGTGTCATAGAAGATACTCTGCATATCAATACTATTGTCATCCTGTGAGCACGACACCATTATCATGGCGACTAACATACATAATAAGCCCAATTTTTTCATATCGTTGATATTGTTAGTTGTTACTATGGTGCAAATATACAATTATTTATGTAAATGTCTTTTCTGTCATTATTAAATAATGTTAACGTCAGGTAAAATAACATTTTTATTGCTATATTTGCACTACAAAATGTGTTTTGTGAGGATGAAATTGCTAAGTTAATGAAAAAGTATTATTTGATGATGGCTTGTCTTTGTCTGGCTACAGCCGCACAAGCCCAGGCCAAAGTGGTGGGTGACACCATTCGCTATGAGGTCAACGCCCAAGAGGTGCACCAGCATTTCGAAGGTTGGGGTGTTTCACTGTGCTGGTGGGCTGGTCAGTGTGGAAAGTGGTCAGATGAGAAGATTGACGAGATTGTCACGTGGCTTGTCAGTCCAGAGGGACTTAATTACAATATCTTCCGTTATAATATAGGTGGTGGCGACGATCCTCAGAACCGTCATTGTGAGCCCCATCATATGGCACGGGGCAAGGGTTTGCGTGCCGAGATGGAAGGATTCAAGGATTCTATCGGTGACAGATATCATTGGGAGCGTGATGCCGCCCAGCGTAAGATCATGCTAAAGATTAAGGAGAAACGCCCTGATGCCGTGTTCGAGGCATTCAGCAATTCCTGTCCTTACTATATGACCTATAGCGGTTGCGTGGCAGGTCATCAGGATGGCGGCAAAGACAACTTGCGGCCAGAGTATTACGAGGCGTTTGCCCATTATCTTGTGGATGTCTGCAAACACTACAAGGATGAATACGGTATTGAGTTTAAAACCCTTGCACCTTTCAATGAGTCGGCAAGCAACTACTGGCACGCCAATGGCTCTCAGGAAGGATGTCATTTCGACTATGAATCGCAGGTCAGGTTTATCCGTGTGCTTGAGCCCATCCTGCGTGCATCAGGACTCAGCACAGTTATTTCTGCTGCCGACGAGACCAGCGTCGGGCATGCGATAGACGGTCTGAAATATTATGTTTCAACAGGAGCCGACAGGTGCATAGGACAATGGAATACCCACACCTACGGCGGCAGCATCTTAGAGAAAGGACGCTATGGCGCATTGGCCCGAGCGACTGGCAAGCACCTGTGGATGAGTGAGACAGGTGCCGGTGGTAATGGTATCGCTGGCAACCTGAAATTGGCTCAAAGACTGATAGACGATATGCGCTATATCCAGCCCGAGGCATGGATTGACTGGCAGTATATGGAAGAGGCCAATGATCAGTGGTGTACCATCCGTGGCAGTTTTGCTGGTCAGACTTACGAAAAGGTGAAGAATTACTACGTTCGGCAGCAGTGTTCGCGATTCATCAAGCAGGGCTATGACATCATCACTACGGTTAATAATCAATCGCTTGCTGCCCTCAGTGCCAATCGAGACACGCTTGTCATAGTCGCACTCAATGAAGGTATTGCTGCTAAGACGCATGTCATCAACCTGTCTCAGTTCTCCCAGATGCCAGTAGGTAACAATATCCGCGCTTATCGCACCTCAGCAGAAGAGAATCTCTCGGATGCCTCGCATAGCGTCAGTCTCGACGGCAAAACCCTCATTATGGATCTGCCTGCTCAGAGCATCACAACATTGGTCGTAAATCTCAGGCATAAAAATACGACATGAGCATTAACCTCAGTGATGATGGACACTTTTACGGGAAATATTTTTTCTGTCATTATTAAATAATGTTAACCTCTGGTATAATATTTTTTTTATTGCTATATTTGCAGTCAGAAATTGTTTATAATTATTTATCCTCTCTGAATACGACTAAAAATTTATATGATTATGAATAAGAATGAGAAATTTGTCATCACTATTAATCGTGAGTTGGGTAGTGGCGGTCGCACCGTCGGTCGCATATTAGCCGAAAAACTGGGCGTGCCATATTACGACAAGGCACTAACAAAACCTTTGGAAGAGAAGTTTAATCTGCCATTAGACAAGATAGAGCGTCTGAAAGGTAATAATCGTAGTTGGTGGGAAGACATTAAGCGAGTGTTGATTCTGGGAGAAGATGCAGCGAACTCGTTCGATTATTACGACGAGCAAAATAAGAAACTGGTGACCTCCGAGGCCGTGCTGAAGGCCGAAAAGGAAATCTTACACGACATTGCCATTCAGGAGTCGTGTGTCATAGCCGGCCGCTCTGCCTTTTATGTTATGAACGGTTTTCCCAATCGTCTGAATGTACTCATTCAAGCCTCTATGGAATATCGCTTGAACCGTATCATGAAAAAGCAGAATATTAGCGAGAAGGAAGCAAGGAAGATTATCAAGGAGGTGGACGAGTCGCGAGAGGAGTATCTGAAGAACAACGCGCACACCTCGCGATACTATACTCATAACTACGATCTGGTCATCACGATGGATGGCAAGACTGAGGAAGAGGCGGTCAATGTCATATTAGCGTACATCGGGTGACAGGAATCAAAGTGTGGTTCTACTATGGGCTGTAGTGGCACGGATACGCCAGCGGTGCTGTGAGTATCTTAAATTCTATAACGTTATCAGCAAAAATGGATAAGATCCAGTTATGGGTTAGTCAGATGCTTGAGACCTGTGGTTTGGAGGGAAAGGGTGTGGCGTATGTAAGTCATGCCTTATTGGTGGTGTTTGCCGTCTTGTTGGCAGTGCTGGCGGGCTTGCTGTGCCGGAATATTCTGGTGCCGATTGTACTGCGGCTGACAAAGAAGACGGAGGCGAAGTGGGATGATGTCATTTTCAGTCGCAAGGTACTGATGACGGCATGTAGCATCGTGCCAGCGCTTGTCATATGGATGTTACTGCCCTGGACGTTTTACGATTTCCCTACGGTCCGCGAAGTGCTGACCCGTCTCACGGCTATTTATATCACCGTGATGGCTGTACGCACACTGATTGTATTTGCCGACTCTTTCAAACTACTAGAGGAAGGACCTCGGACGGCGCGCCAGCAGTATCTCTACTCTGTATGCGGCATCCTGAAGATTATCGTTGTCTTCATTGCCGTGATTGTGATCATAGCCATCATCATCAACAAAGACCCCACAACATTGTTTGCTGGCCTGGGGGCTGCCTCGGCCATACTGATGCTTGCCTTTCAGGATACCATCAAGGGTTTGGTGGCGGGTATCCGTCTTACCAACAATGATATGATTCACATCGGCGACTGGGTGACGGTGCCTTCTGCTGGTGCCAACGGAAGGGTGGAAGAAATCAGTCTGACGACGGTGAAGATACGTAATTTCGATAATACTATCATCACTGTCACGCCTCAGACACTGGTCGACGGATCGTTCCAGAACTGGTTGGGAATGGAGCAGCGCGAAGGGCGCAAACAGGTTCGTAAGGTTTACTTCGATTTCCGTTCACTCACTGTTGATGAAGATGGGATGGCCAATATCACCAAGTTCCGCCATCATATCGAGCAATGGCTTCGCGACAATCCGAAGGTGATCGGCGAAAAGAATCCACTTGTGCGTCAGGCTGAAGCAGCGCAGGCTGGCTGCTGTGTGGAGTTTATCTTCTGGCTGCGTTCACAGGTGGCTATTGATTATGAGCACGATACCAGTGATATTATGGAGTATATCTATGCTGCCAGTGCCGATTATGGACTTCGAATCTATCAGCAGTTCCCAGAGCAATGATTCGACTCTTTTTAATATAAAGCGTATCTTGCGACATCATCTAACATATAACGACAATGAACATTGGTGACAAGGCGCCCGAGATATTGGGCAAGGACGAACAGGGACGGGATATCCGTCTGAGTGATTACAAAGGAAGAAAGTTGGTGCTGTATTTCTATCCGAAGGATAATACTAGTGGCTGCACGGCTGAGGCTTGTAGCCTGAGAGACCACTACGACGAATTGCAAGGCGCAGGCTATGAGGTGGTGGGCGTGAGCAAGGACTCTGCCGTGTCGCATGTGAAGTTTAAAGAGAAGCACGAATTACCGTTTCCATTGATTGCAGATGTTGATAAGACACTGATGGAGGCGATGGGTGCCTGGGGTGAGAAGGTGATGTACGGTAAGAAGACAATGGGCACCATCCGCACCACCTTTATTATTAATGAAGAGGGCATCATTGAACAGATCTTTGCAGGTAAGCAGGTGAAGACCAAAGAGCATGCAGAGCAGATACTGAACAAATAAAAAACTGTCCGACCATCAGTGGAACTGAATGAACTGATAACAACAGTAAATGATGCGGTGTGGGGCTATGTACTCATCTTCGCGTTGGTGGGTTGTGGCCTGTGGTTTACGATTAGGACGCGCTTCGTACAGTTTCGTATGGTGGGCGAGATGTTTCGGCTGTTGACGGATTCGGCTTTTGACACAGTGGAAGAAACGGTACAAGGGCAACGGGAGAGAAACAGGAGAAAGCATATCTCATCGTTTCAGGCTTTTGCCGTCTCTGTGGCCACTCGTGTAGGAACGGGCAATCTGGCAGGTGTGGCTTCTGCCATTGCCATTGGAGGCCCTGGTGCTGTGTTTTGGATGTGGGTCATCGCCCTTATTGGCTCTGCAACGGCCTTTGTGGAGTCCACGCTGGCGCAGTTGTTCAAGCAGAAGCACAAGGACTCATTCATCGGCGGTCCTGCCTACTACATCCAACAAGGATTGCATCAGCGTTGGATGGCTATTACTTTTGCCGTGCTGATTACATGTCAGTTCGGTTTATCCAATAACTCCATTCAGGCCAATACTATCTGTGGTGCTATGCAGGAGGCCTTTGGTTGGTCGCCCCTGTGGGTGGGTATTGTTTTGGCAGTATTCGGACTTATCATCGTGTTTGGCGGTATTCAGCGTATCGCCTTGGTCTGTGCTATTATGGTGCCTTTGATGGCTCTTGGCTATATGGTGCTGGCTATCGTCGTTATCGCAATGAATATCGGTCTGGTTCCTCATGTCTTCAAGTTGATAGTGTTTGATGCATTTGGTGTTGAGAAGGTTGTTGGAGGCACTATCGGAGCCACTATCATGTATGGTGTGAAGCGAGGACTTTTCTCGAATGAGGCAGGCGAGGGAAGTGCACCTAACGTAGCGGCAACGGCAGCAGTATCACATCCTGTCAAACAGGGCCTGATTCAGGCGCTTGGTGTCTTTACTGATACGCTGCTGGTTTGTTCGTGCACTGCCTTCATCATTCTTATAAGTGGTCTCTATCAAGTGCCGGAACTTAATGGTATTGCGCTGACACAGTCAGCCTTGCAGTCGGAAGTGGGCTCGGCAGGTCCTGTCTTCATCGCCCTCGCCATCTTTATGTTTGCCTTTTCCAGTATTATCGGAAATTATTATTATGGTGAGGCTAACATCCGTTTTATCACGCCAAATACCAAGGTGATGACTGCCTATCGCATCTGTTCGGCAGGTGTGATGGTGATGTTCGGTGCCTTAGCCAGTTTCGAACTTGTTTGGAATATCGTTGATTTCTTTATGGCATTCTTGACGGCTTGCAACCTTGTCGCCATTTTGCTCTTGGGCCGTTATGCCTTCCGTTTGCTCGACGATTATCGCCAACAGAAGCGTCAGGGAATTGTTGAGCCCACATTTCATCGTAGTCAATTGCCTGAATTGGAAAACGAGTTAGAGTGCTGGGAATAATAATTACCCAAGGAAGAAAAGGCTGACACCAACAACGGAGATAACAGCACCAACAACAGCCTTCCACGTAATCTTTTCGTGGAAGATCCAATAGGAAGGTAAAAGAATGATGATAGGTGTCATTGCCATCAGCGTAGAGGCGATGCCTGCTGCTGTATATTGCACAGCCATCAGAGAGAAGCCTACACCCACAAAGGGACCGAAGATGGTGGTGGCAGTGGCAACGGTAAGTCCTTTTTTATCATGTATGGCTTCACGCAACGGTGTCATTCCATCGCGATAATATAATAATATGGTGAAACCGATGATACCTGCCATGCAACGGTAGAAATTGGCACTGAAAGGTATCAGCCATTCAGGCATCACCTCCACCTGTTGGAGGGGATTTGCAATCCCTAATTCATAGTGGTTCATACCAATCTTGCTCAGCACCAATCCCACACCTTGACAGATGGCGGCACCTATGGCAAAGAGCACGCCATTCAAAGGTAGTTTCAGCGAGACTTTATGATGCTCACCTCGTCCTAGTACGGAGATGCTGATGCCAAAGAGCGTTACCATCATCGCCACAATGTTCATTGCTGTCATCTGCTGTCCTAGCGTTACCCAAGCCATCAGAGCCGCTGAAAGTGGTGCAAGTGTCATAAAGAGTTGTCCATAACGCGAACCTATAATAATATAGCACTGAAAAAGGCAAAAGTCGCCTATCACGTAGCCAACGAGTCCTGACAGCAGCATCCATCCTATAGCCTCTGTCGAAGTGCCTGGTGGCAGGATGCTACCCGTCACTATTCCAAAGAGTACTAACGAGAACAGCAGTGTCAGCAACATTCGCAGCACATTCAGCGTCAGGTTGCCCAGTCGTTTACTGCCAAATTCGCTTAATAGGGCCGTTGCCGTCCACGAAAAAGCCACACCTATTGATATCAGTTCACCTAAATATGCCATTTGATAAGTACCATCTTCCGATATTTTGGCTGCAAAGTTAGTGTTTTTATCTGAATACTTTATACCTTATTATATAAAAAAAACGTAAATTATTCTGCTGTTACGCGAGATTTGCGTAATTTTGCACGCGTTATGAGTATAACAGGAATAGTCAGGAAAGTGTTTGAGTCTCGCCAGCGGGAACTGGAGAAACATCAGAACGGGGGAGAGACCCTGCAAAGGGCTGTGCTCAGTCGTCTGGTTGCTGAGGCTAAGGACACGGAATACGGGCGGAGCCACGCCTTTGCCGCCATAAAGGGTTATGAGGATTTTGTGAAGCAGAATTCCGTAAACACTTACGAGGAAATGAAAGGCTCGATAGACCGTATGCGGCATGGTGAGGCAGATGTCCTTTGGCCTGGTCGTGTCAGGTGGTATGCCAAGTCGTCGGGTACCACCAACGACAAATCGAAATTCATCCCTGTCAGTCAGGAAGGCTTGAAGCGGATGCACTATCAAGGCGGGTTTGACGCTGTGGCAATGTATCTGCGGAATAACCCGAAATCAAAAATTTTCGACGGACGTGCCCTTATCCTCGGTGGCAGCCATGCACCTAATTATAATCTGAAAGATTCATTAGTAGGTGACCTTAGTGCCATTCTCATCGAGAACATTAACCCGCTGGCCAACCTTGTCCGTGTACCCAAGAAGAAGACTGCCCTCATTGGTGACTTCGAGATCAAACGCGACAAGATAGCCCGTGAGGCGATGAACAAGAACGTGACGAATATCTCTGGTGTGCCATCCTGGATGCTTTCTGTGTTGACACGCATGATGGAAATCACGGGGAAAAAGCATTTAGAAGAGGTTTGGCCGAATATTGAGATGTTCTTCCATGGTGGTGTGGCCTTCACGCCCTACCGTAAACAATACGAGCAACTCATCACCTCGCCGCGAATGCATTATATGGAAACCTATAATGCCAGCGAAGGTTTCTTCGGCTTACAGGATGATCCGACAGACAAGTCGATGCTATTGATGCTCGACTATGATGTGTTTTATGAGTTCATTCCGATGGATGGTGGTGACCCAGTGCCTCTCTGGGCGGTGGAAACTGGTAAGAATTACGCAATGGTGATCTCTACTTGTTGTGGACTCTGGCGCTATGAGATAGGCGACACCATCCAGTTTACATCTACTAATCCATATAAGTTTATTATCACAGGTCGTACGAAGCATTTTATCAATGCTTTTGGCGAAGAACTGATTGTGGATAATGCTGAGAAGGGACTGGCCTACGCCTGTGAGCAGACAGGTGCCGAGATATCTGAATATACCGCAGCCCCCGTCTTTATGGATGCGAATGCGAAATGCCGTCATCAGTGGCTCATCGAGTTTGCCAAACGTCCTGCCGACTTACAACAGTTTGCGGAGTTGCTCGACAAGCATCTGCAGGAAATCAATAGCGACTATGAGGCCAAGCGTTACAAGAATATCACCCTGCAACCTCTCGAAATTATCGAGGCTCGCCAGAATCTTTTCAATGATTGGCTGAAACAACGGGGTAAGTTGGGCGGACAGCATAAGGTTCCTCGTCTGAGCAACAGCCGAGAGACGATTGAGCAATTGTTGGGATTGAATGGGTTTAATGGTTAAAAGATGAAGAAACTCGTCTACATATTCTGCATCGCCTGTGTGGTCATTTCCTGTGCCAGGATGGGATCACCTGATGGTGGTTGGTACGATGATGACCCGCCTCAGGTCATTGGGGCATCACCAACGGACCAGGCTACGAATGTGAAGCAGAAAAAGGTGACGATATATTTCAATGAATATATCAAGTTGGAGGATGCTACTAACAAAGTGATTGTCTCTCCTCCTCAGTTGGAGATGCCGGAGATTAAGGCTGCTGGCAAGAAGATTGTGGTGGAACTGAAAGATACACTGAAAGAGAACACTACCTACACTATCGATTTCAGTGATGCCATCAGCGATAACAACGAAGGCAATCCGATGGGTAACTATACCTATAGTTTCTCAACGGGTGAGCAGATTGATACCTTCGAGGTATCTGGTTATGTGTTGGATGCCAGCAACTTGGAGCCAGTAAAAGGTATTTCAGTCGGACTTTATGACGATCTGGCCGATTCTGCTTTCAAGACCAAACCTCTGATGCGTGTTTCCCGTACTGACGGCAGCGGACATTTTGTGGTGAAGGGTGTGGCACCAGGTACCTATCGTGTCTACGCCTTACAGGAAAACGATGGTGATTTCCGTTTTACACAGCGGAGTGAGATGATTGCTTTTAGCCACGAAACCTTCGAACCTTCATCGAAACCCGATACCCGTATGGATACCGTCTGGCGCGATTCGTTGCATATCGATGCCTTGTTGCAAGTACCCTATACCCATTTCCTGCCTGACGACATCACATTACTTGCCTTTACCCATACGCAGACAGATCGCTCGTTGTTGAAGACGGAGCGTGTGGAACCGTATAAGTTCTCGATGTATTTCACGTATGGCGATTCTTTGTTGCCGGAAATCAAGGGCCTGAACTTCAATGCCGACAGTGCTTTTGTCATTGAGACCAACGAACAGCGTGATACCATCCACTACTGGCTGCGTGACACGATGCTCGTCAATATGGACACCTTGATGATGGATATCTCATATCGGATGACTGACACTTTGGGTAATCTGGTGCTGCAAACCGACTCGGCACTTGAAGCATTGGCAAAGGTGCCATACGAGAAACGTATGAAAGAGCAGGCTAAGGAGTATGAGAAATGGGAGAAAGATCAGGAAAAGAAAAAGAAGCGCGGAGAAAAGTATGACTCCATCTATCCAGTGAAATACTTGGAGCCGAAGTATAATGTGCCTTCACAGATGGATCCAGACAGGAAAGTTATTGTTGAGATGCCAGTTCCGCTAATTCATTGTGAAACCTCTGCCGTCCACCTCTATTCGCAGATAGACTCTTTGTGGTATGAGGCGGAGTGCAAGTTCCGCCCGGTCGAGAATGCCATCCGTCTGTATGAGGTTATCGCTGACTGGAAACCTGGACTGGAATACAGTTTTGAGGTTGACTCTGCTGCTTTCGTGGATATCTATGGTCTGGTGTCAAAACCCTATAAACAGGGAATCAAGATAAAGACTTTGGAAGAGTACAGTACGTTAGTATTCAATATCAGCGGTGTGGATGTTGTTGACTCCACCATCGTTGTACAGATGCTGAACAGTTCAGATGCGGTGGTGAAGGAAATACGAGTTGAAGGCCAAATAGCCAAGTTCAACTATGTCATTCCCGGCAAATACTTCTTCCGTGCCTATATTGATGCCAATGGCAACGGGAAATGGGACACAGGTGACTATGATGCTGACTGTCAGGCTGAGGCTGTGTATTATTATCCTAAGGAGATAGAATGTAAGGAGAAGTGGGATGTTAAGGAATCCTGGAACCTGACCTCCATACCTCGTTTCAAGCAGAAGCCTCTGGCCATTACCAAGCAGAAGCCTGAAAAGGCTAAACAACTTAAAAACCGCAATGCCGAACGTGCCAAGCAACTTGGTATCGAATATCTCAAGACAAAAGGAATCAAGTTGTAATATATATATTAGTATTAAAGTAAATAATTGGATATGAAGAATAAAGTATATAGTATGGTAATGGGTATGGTAAGAGGTCTTTTACCTTTTTACCTTTTTACTTTTTTACCTTTATCTGCCTCTGCCCAGTGCGGCATAGACAATACGGCGTTTAAGTCGGGCGAGTCGCTTGACTATGACCTCTATTTTAACTGGCAGTTTATCTGGGTGAAGGTAGGCTCTGCCTCTATGGATACGAACTTTACCAAGTTTGAGGGCAAGGATGCATGGAAGTCTTACCTCATCACGCGGGGTAACAGCAAACTCGATAAGTATTTTATGATGCGAGATACGTTGCTCTCCTATTGCAATCCAGACCTCTCGCCGCTCTATTTCCGTAAGGGCGCCCGTGAAGGCAGTCGCTACTACGTTGACGAGATTTGGTACTCTTATCCAGGCGGCAATTGTCAGTTGAAGAAACATCGCATAGATGCAGATGGTGAACAGCATTGGAAGACCAGTACCTATCGCAATTGCATCTACGACATGATGTCTATCTTCCTCCGTGCCCGTAATTTCGATGCCTCGAAGTTGAAGAAGCACCAGACGATAGCCATGCCTATCAGTGATGCCCGAAGCCTGACGAACTCCTGGCTCGAATATCGGGGTAAGGAGAACTTCAAGATGAATGGCACAAAGGAAAAATTCCGCTGCCTGGTCTTCTCGTTTTATGAGCGTGAGGATGGCAAGAGCCACGAGTTGATCCGTTTCTATATCACCGACGACCAGAACCATATCCCCGTGCGTCTGGATATGTTCCTTAGTTTCGGCTCTGCCAAGGCTTTCCTCAGGAGTTACAAAGGTGTTCGCAGTCCGATGACCTCGAAGATCAATTAATCAGGGTTGCGGGCGGTTTTTATGCACACCGCCAGTTACCTGATCAAGCATTTTGTCATCAATCTCAATCCATTTCGGATTGGGGGTGGATTTGGTGGGTTGGTCTGTCTTTTTCTTATTCATAAGCGCGATGAGTTAAAGTTGTCGGAGTGACATTTCATAGAAGAGTCCCTGTTTTTCCATCAGTTCCTCGTACGTCCCCTGCTCGGCAATCTTGCCTTTGTTCAGCACGATAATACGGTCGCAATGACGGATGGTGGAGAGCCGCTGGGCAATGACGACTCGGGTACAATGCAGGGTGTCGAGGTTTTCGCTGACTTGTTTCTGGGAGATATTGTCGAGGGCTGATGTAGCCTCATCGAAGAAGATGATTTGTGGCTTGGAAATCAAGGCACGGGCGATAAGGATACGTTGTTTCTGTCCGCCGGAGAACTCTCCTCCGCCTTCACTGACAATGGTATGTAGTCCCATCGGCATGCGACGCACATCCTCATCGAGACAGGCCATACGCAGGGCATCCCATACATCCTTGTGTGTGGCCCAGGGAGCAGTGATGGTGATATTCTGGAAGAGGTCGCCCGTAAAGAGGCTTCCGCTTTGCAGACAGCATCCTATCTTACGGCGCAGACTAGTCTTGTCAACCTTCGACAAATCGTAGTTGTCGTAATAGATACCCCCATTCAGTGGCTGCTCAAAGCCGAGAAGCAGACGCATCAAGGTTGTTTTCCCACTGCCAGACTTACCGACGATACCGACATATTCGCCAGATTCTATCTTCAGCGACAGGTCATCAAGCACCAGAGGACTGTCTTCTTGATAGCGGAAACTCAGTCCGCTGACCTCGATGTTGCCCAGTAGGTCCTCCACCTGCGGTGCCTTCTGTTCCATTTCCGGCACAGCCTCCAAAATAGGCCTGACAGATTCTAATAAAGGCTTAATCCTTGCCACTGACGGCATGATTTGATTCATCTGCGCCATTGCTGCTGTCATCATTCCGAAAGCAGAACTGAAAGCAATAAAATCTGATGGCGAGACATTGTTCGAAAGTGTTGACCAGAAGATAATGGCAGTGCCTCCAATACCCAACAGGGCAGTCAGTGCTTTGTACAGACGACCGATAAACGCCGGGTTATAAAGTGGACGGGCTTGGTCAGTATAATAGTCGAGCCATCGGGTGAAGGCACGATTCTCGGAGCCCGTGAGTTTTATTTTCTGAATACCGGCAAACATATTATATTCAAGTCCACTCAACTGTGTCGCTTTTTGGGTATACGTGCATTGGATGCGGACAGTCCGTTTGTAGTTCAGCCAGAGCACGACGGTCTGACAGGCAAGGATGATAAAGGCTGGCAGGAGGAGTGATCTGCCGTAGACCCATAATTGCATGAAATAAATCAGCGATAGCACAGCAGAGAGTCCGGCACCGATAATCGTTTCGTTGATCATGTTGCAGAGGACCGACAGGTTGCTGATCTTTGCAGTCAGTTCGCCACTGGCATGCTTTGAGAAGAATGTCGGTGAGAGAAGGAAGGTACGTGCCATAATGGCATTATGGGTATGGAGGTCTACAATGTGTTGGACACGGGTGATGTAGAGGTTCCGGGTCAGTGTAAACAGCATGGTGCCGACCGTAGCGCCAACCAGAAGCCCAGTGATAGGCAACAGGTCAACGGCATCACCCGTAGGGATGACAGTGTCGAAAATCAGTTTGTTGGCCATAGGGGTAAACATACCCAATAACACGACAATCAGTGCTGCGGCAGCAAGTAGTAGGGCATTCGGACCAGACACCAGGTTCCATGCAAAGTTTATCAGATCTTTTATTTTCAGGGCGCGGAGCGGCAAGGCCTTTGTAAAGATAATGGCTGTTGGCTTGAGGTGGTCTTCCATCTCCTGTCTGCCCAATGTCCTGATGAAACCATCCTGATCCTTGTACTTGTAACCGAGTCCTGTATGAGTGGGTATCAGCGCTGCCAGATGACCGTCCTTTGTGTAGCCTAAGAGAGGACCGACGCATTCGCGCCACCATGTACCTGTCAGGCGGATGCGGCGCATCAGGATACCACGGGGACGAAGGATGCCTGTCAACAGTTCCTCCGGTGTTATCATGTCATCCTCATCAAGTTCGTAGTCTTTCACCTCCAATGCATCAAGAATCTGGCGGAGGGCTGATTGGTCGTCCTGGGGCACGACACGCTTCTTCCGTCGGAAGCCGAGCCTCTGTGCACCACGATCCAGTGCCTCGCTCAACTGCGCCTGTTCCAGTTCCCTGCGTCTCTTGATTTGATTGATGTATACTGCCATGTGAAAGGTATAATGGTTTTAATGGGCTACTCGCTTTTCATTAAATCGCGGTATAAGCCTTCCTGCTGTATCAGGTCATCGTGCTTGCCGCGTTGGATAATCTTTCCTTGGTCGAGGACAATAATTTCGTCGCAGTCGCGAATGGTGGAGAGCCGGTGAGCCACGATGATCTGTGTAGGACCAATCAGACGGATGGCTGACATCACCTCGTCTTCTGTCTTCGGATCAAGGGCAGATGTGGCCTCATCCATAATGAGGATGGCGGGCTCCTTGGCCAGTGCAGTGGCAATCTCCATTCTCTGGCATTGTCCTCCGGAGAAGTTTTGGCCGCCTTTGACGATCTTGGTTTTAAAGCCTTCAGGACGGCTCACAATATCGGAACGTATCTGGGCATCGTTGCAAGCCATCATCATGGTGAAGTCTTCAATACTCTCATCCCACATACGGATGTTCTGAGCCACGGTATCATCAAACAATACCACGTTCTGGTCTATCACGGCTACCGAGTTCGTCAGTTCTTCTGATGAGATACTCTCAATGGGACGCCCGTCAAAGAGAATATCCCCTGACCATGGCTTATATAGCCCGGAGATGAGTTTGGCCAGTGTTGATTTTCCACAACCGCTACATCCTACAAAGGCAACGCTCCGACCTGGCTCGATGCGCAGATTAAAGTTCTCAATCAAGGGAGGTTGTAGACGGGAATAGCCGAAGGTAATGCCTTTCAGTTCCAATAGTCCACCGAGTTTTCCTTCTGCCATGTTCGTCTCATCTTCGCGATGGTCTTCCGGGCAGTTCATTACATCCTCCACGCGCTCCATCTGACTGCGCATCTCAATGATGGTCTGCGAGGCCTTCACCAAACCATTGACGGGGGAGAGGAATGACGACATAAACCCCTGAAATGCCATCAACATACCCACCGTCAATTCACCTTTCAGGATGAGCAATGCACCGAGTACAAGAACTGCCGTGTCTACCAGTCCACTGGCAAGGGTGGGTAGTATCCCCATTTTCAGTTGCTGGCTGGTCAGATTGGCTTCTTTATTGAATTTCCTGGCCCATAGTCCACTCCAATATTCGAAGAATCCTGTTTCTGCTCCAGCCGCCTTGATGCTTTCCATATTCTCGATACAGGAGACGGTGGCAGAGTAATACTTGCCTGTACCATGCTCCATGGAGCGGATGAGGTTGATGCGCCGCGTTGAGAACCACTGCACGATGGACAGGTTGATGGCAGCGGCAAGAACCCCGATCAGGGTAAGCGGTACCGAATAACTGAACATAAGGATGAGATACAGCACGAGCAGTGCGATATTGATGAGTTGTGGTGCTAGCACTTCCACTAGTGTATTTGTGATGGTCTCATTGAGGTGCTGCCGCTGTTGTAAGTCACCCACGTTTCTCATGGAAAAGAACGACATAGGCAGTCGCAGCAGGTGCCGGAGGTATTTCACATTACTTTTTAATGCAAGAGAACCGGCAACTCTTTTGGCATAGCGGGACTGTAATAATACCAATACAAACTGAAAGATAGCAACGATACCCATAGCGAGGAAGAAGGCCGTTGCCCAGTCGCGGTTGCGACCTGACAGGATTTCATCTAAGAAGATACGGGTGAAGAAGGGCGTTGAAAGGGTGATGAAAGCCACTAACAGGGCAAAGATAAAGGTTAGCCAAAAGCCTTCTCTGGCTCCTTGCAGGTTTTTCTTGACATACGACAGGATGCTCGTCTGGTGTCCTTCAGGTACGAACGACTCTGTAGGGGTGAATGCCAGCACCACTCCCGTAAACATTCTTCTGAACTCGTCCATTGGTATCTCTACGGGGCCGGCAGCGGGATCATTCAGACAGGCATTCTCTTTATGATAGCCTCGGAAAACGACAAAGTGTTCAAACCGCCAGTGGAGAATGGCAGGTTGAAGGCCGTCGAGATCGTCTGGTGAACAATGGTAGCCTTGTGCTGTTAGTCCGTAGGTACGTGCTGCTTGTAGAATGTTTCTTGCAGAACTACCGTCGCGTGACACACCGCAGGCTGTGCGGACTTCTTCTAATGGGAGCCATTTGCCGTAATGTGCCAAGATCATCGTCAGACAGGCGGCACCACATTCCACCGCTTCCATCTGCATGACCATTGGCACCTTCACCCCATTACCCATTAACCCCATTCTCACCATTATTTTCCTGTCAGGTCTTCAACGGCATTACTGACTGTTCCGAACAGGACATTCCAAACAGGTTTCCGTTCGGTAATGACTTGGATGTTACAAAGTGTACCCATATTGATTTGGAGCCCCTGACTTTTCTCACGGCTCCATATCAGGTTACCGTTTTCCTCGTCAAGCACGACACGTACCTCATAGATAGGCTGATTGTCATGGATGAACGCAGCCAAAGCCTCCAATTTCAGACGTTCTGCCACCTCCTGTTTCGTCGTGGGATACTTCTCTATACCAACCACCTTACCATAGGCATAGCCCCAGTTCTCGCGCTGTAAGTCAGCAGGCGTCGCTTGTACCTGTTGCCCCCTTTTCAGTTTCCGCAGGTCTTCAAACGGTACATAGCACAGCATTCGCCTTTCCTCCGTTCGCCCCAGTCTTATCAGTTGCGTCACAGCCTCTTGGGAATTTAATTCTTTCCCCTCAAAGGGAAAGACAATGCCTTGGGCTGTCACCTTGTAGTTGATGGTACCAAAGGCGCACCAATATACTGCCACAACCACCATGGCAATCATTGCCCCCAGCACAATTTTCAATTTTGGCGATGCAATACGTGCCATCTCTTCGGCCTCGCTGTTATCATCGAGTGCCTCTAAGGCTTCCTTGTTGAATATCCGATTCTCCACTTCTCTCTATTCTCTTCTCACTTCTCACTTCTCACTTTTCACTTTTCACTTCTTTCTATCGTCAGATGTCTGGTGAATCCAGTCATATAGAGAATCTTGTAAATACTATCGCTCACATGGGTCATCTTTATCTTTCCCCCGAGTTCTCTGATTACGGTACGCATGGTGGCCTGGATGATACGCAGTCCGCTACTTGCCACATAGACCAGTTGGGAACAGTCTATCTCCAAATCGACACCTGGTTCCAGTGCGGGTTCAATGTCACGTTCAAACTGTGCAGCGTTCAGGGTGTCGATACGTTCACCGGTCTGGATAATGGTCTTGCCATTTTCTTTAATAATTTTTGTCATGCTGTTATTATATTGAATTGTTATTGTTGACGTGATATTCTTTGTCATGGTTAGGATATTCTTACCCTCAGTCCGTTGGTAGTCGACGGTGTCCATGATGTTCTTGACAATGAAGATACCGAGTCCTCCTTGTTCACGGTCCATCGGATTAGCGATGATATCTACATCTTCTTTCTTCGTCGGGTCAAAGGGACGGCCTTCATCAGAGAGGACGAGTGTCAGTACCTTATCATCAAAATCTGCCATGAGGGAGATATCGGCGGTAGTGCCTTCTGGGTAGGCATAGAAAATGACATTAGAGACGATTTCTTCCAACACGAGTTGAAGATTCATCTGTAAATCCATGTCAATGCCGATTTCTTCACCGATCTCTTCGATGAAAGCCGCTACGCGGATCAGTTCCTGACTGTCGTTCTTGATGATGAGTTCTCGTTTCATCCTTTTCGCTATTCACTTTTCAAAGATCTTCGTCGAACGGGGCTGCACCAACACTTTTAAGGTTCTTCTCCAATTGGGCTGTGCTGCTGGCACCTACGAGGACGGAAGTAACGCCTTTCTGATGGAGAATCCAGGCCAGAGCCATCTCTGCCAGTGTCTCACCGCGTTTGTTGGCTACCTCATTGTAGTACTTCAACTTCTCTAAGAGTTGCGGAGTAAGCATTTCTTTTCTCAAAAACTTCTCTTTGGCCATCCTACTGTCTGCCGGGATACCGTTCAGATAGCGATCAGTTAACAAGCCCTGTGCCAAGGGAGAGAAGGCGATGAACCCCACACCCTTCTCAGCGCAGAAATCGAGGATGCCCTCATCCAGTGGCTTACGGTCGAGCATATTGAGACGTCCCTGATAGATGAGCAGGGGCACATCGTGCGCTTTCAGATAGTCGTAGCCGAACTGTAACGGTTCAAGGGGCCAGTTGGAGATGCCCACGTAAAGGGCCTTACCCTGACGGGCGATATCTACCAGTGCCTGCAAGGTTTCTTCCAACGGGGTATTGGGGTCGTAACGGTGACTATAAAAAAGATCCACATAGTCTATCCTCATCCGTTTCAGACTCTGGTCGAGCGAGGCTGTCAGATACTTCCTGCTGCCCCAGTCACCGTATGGACCAGGCCACATATCGTAGCCCGCCTTCGTCGAGATAAAGAGTTCGTCGCGGTAGCCCCGGAAGTCCTCATCCATCAACTGTCCCAGTGTCTCCTCGGCAGAGCCATAGACGGGACCGTAGTTGTTGGCCAAGTCGAAGTGGGTGATGCCGTGGTCGAAGGCGAAATGGGTTATCTCCCGGCTTCGCTCGTAGGGGTCCACGCTTCCGAAATTGTGCCAGAAGCCGAGACTAACCTTGGGTAATAGTACTCCTGAACGCCCGCAGCGCTCATATTCCATTCCATTCGAGTAGCGGTTCTTATCCGCAAGATAAGCATCCTTCATACTAGGTTGTTTTTTAGTCTTCTGGGTGCAAAGATACAAATAAGCAAGCAAAAAACCAAAGATATTTTGAGTTTTAATTTAAAAATGCGTACCTTTGCACTCAAAACAGAAATACAATGACACTATATGAAAAAATGCAGTCCTTCACCGATGCCGGTCTGTATGAACAGGATCAGTACATCGACTTTGAGCCAGAAGGGCACATCTATACGTATAAAGGACAACAACGGCTCTTGCCCGTCAGTTCACTGATAGCCTATTTCTTTGAACGTTTCGATGCTGAAGCAGCGGCTCGTCGGCAGTGGGAACGCTATGGCATTCCCGTGGAAGAGACACTGACGAAATGGGATCGTAATGGCAAGATGGCTTGTGAGGTGGGAACGTTCGTGCATGAACAGACGGAAAATTATTTCCGCGATGGCTCCTTCGCTACCGACTGTGTCTTTGAGTATGCGGGAACTGCCGAACATATCAACGTGGAACGGGAAAAGCAGCATTTCCTCCGCTTCGTCAAGGATTACCGTATTGCGCCCTATCGTCAGGAGTGGCCCGTCTTCGATACGGAACTGAATATCGCAGGCACCATCGATATGATTTGCAAGGAGTCCGACGGTGAGTTTACTATCTACGATTGGAAGCGTAGCGGTAAGGTGGTGAACACGCAGGGTGCTCCCATCGTCGAGGGGTTTGCCGGCAAGCGTGGCTTCAACGGTATCAGTCTGCCCGATACACCTTATTATCATTATTGTATGCAGCAGAACCTCTACCGCTATATGCTTGAAACCAACTACGGCATCCGCATCAAGGCGATGAACTTGGTGGTGCTCTGTCCAGACTACCCCACCTATTATGTTGCCCCCGTCCCCAAGATGGACGAGGTTATACAACAAATCATCGCCGCCTGTCATCGGCATGACTTAGGGCATACGCTGTTGCCCTAAGCCTTACCTGTATGACATTGCTTTTTTCAAAACGGTATACTACAACTGATACTGCAGCATGACCATCGTGTAGGGAGCGAGGTCGAGGGAGAATTTTTTCTGTGCCTTGATCTGCTCGCTCTTGGGAGCGATGGGCTGGGCATCATAGTTGTTCTCATCCTGAGCATTGCCGGTGAGGGTGGTCTTGGTAGCCACCTTCTTCAAACCGAAACGGCTGAGGTTGATGTTAGCCTTCTTGGCATCGGCACTGGCATTAACCAACTTCACGAAGAGTTGGCGGGTCTTGACATTCAGGACCACTGACTGGCCATAGTGCACATCGACCTGCGGCTGCTGCACACCTGCTGCATCGCCCTCGAAGCGGACACAGTCACCATAGTAGTACTGACCTGCACTCTGTCCGAACATCTGCTGCACATAGTAACTGCAAGTGAGGAAAGGACGTTCATTGTCGAAATAGATCAGGTCGGGGTTCCAGTTGTTGGTACCTTTCTTGGCAAAGAGAGGCGCATAGGATGTCATGCAGACTACATCGCCGTTGCGCTCCACATGGAGCAGATAAAGACCTTCGGCAAGGGCATCGATGAGTTTCTTGTCCTTGGCGGCATATTCGCCCAGATAGACCTTTGTCTTACGGTCACGGGGATAGGCATCGTACTGGCGCTTGCTGAGGAAGTAAGAGTTGGGCTCGTAGTAGTGCTCGTCGATGATAGGCATACCAATTTCCTCAGCCAGTTTCCAACCAGCCTCCAAGTCGCGATTGCCAGGATGAGAACCAGGTCCAGCCGTACCAACGATGACAATCTCAGGGTGAGCCTTCGTCACACGCTCGTAGATATATTTGAATCTCTCGATGAATTCGGGAGAGATACGCTCCTCATTACCCAGTCCGAGATATTTCAGACCGAAGGGTTTCGGATGACCTGCATCGGCACGCATCTTCGCCCATTTGTTGGTAGCAGGATCGCCATTGGCCCACTCAATCAGGTCGATAGCCTCAGCCACCCACTCGTCCATCTCACTCATAGGCACGACATCCTGCGCTTGGTCACGCATGCCCCAACCACCGTTGGTACCCTGACAACTGACACCGCAGGGCAGGATCGGCAGTGGCTGCATCCCTACATCCTCACAGAACTGGAAATACTCAAAGTAGCCCAAGCCCATGCTCTGGTGATAGCCCCAGGTGTTCTTGATACCTTTGCGCTGCTCCTTCGGACCGATGGTAGTCTTCCAACGGTATGTGTCCCAGAAGCCGTCGCCACCGCCATGCACCACGCATCCGCCAGGGAAACGCATGAACTTCGGCTGTAGGTCGGCAAGAGCCTGAGCCAGATCCTTACGCAAGCCGTGACCCTTGTAAGTGTCTTGCGGCATGAGTGATACCATATCGACATCGAGGTCGCCTGTGGTGAGCACGAGGATTTGCAGGGAGGCATTCTGACAGGTTGAGTCAGGTGTCAGTACAGCCTCGTATTTTTTCCAGGACTGATTGCTGACATCGAATTTAGCCTCAGCCAGAAGTTTCGGATCTCTGGGTCCAAAACCAAATCCTCGGCCTTGTGACGGTGCAACCAGCGCTACACGCACCTTCTTGGCACCACCGATATTACGGAAGAACACAGAGAAGTCATACTGGGCACCGGCCTTCACAGAAATACCGTCGAAGCCGTCGTTCTGGATACCGTAGCCCGTCCAGCCGCGATAGTCATAATATTCCTTGGCACGCTCTGTGTGCAGACGCATGTAGGTGGGGTTGTTGGCGTTCAGGGGATTGTCCATCCGCACAAACATCGTTCCCAGCGAATGTCCTGGGCGAATCTGCTTCCAGGCAGTGCCCGGGCCCCAGCCGTCACGCTCAGCGGGACTGTACTCAAAAGAGCCGTTCTGTACTAACTCGGCATAGAGGCCGCCATCAGCACTGCTGCTGATGTCCTCGAAGAAGATGCCGATCAATTCGTCACTAATGGCCTTGCCGCCAGCAGGGGCTTTCATGGCCTTCTGGGCGGAGATGCCCAACGAGACTGCCAAGAGGGCAGCACCGAATAATACAAGCCTTTTCATTTACAATTTACAATTTATTATTTCAATTAATTGATTATCTCATTTTCACTATTCTCCCTTCACCAGACGGACTTCGTAGATCTCGCCGATCTGTTTGCGGGGCTTGGCAACGAACTTCACACGGACTTGTTTCTTGTCCTTGAGCAGTTCGGCAGGTACGGGATAGGTCTCGTACTTAAATTCGGAGATACGGTACTTGCCCGTATTGTTCACCTCCTTCACCAGTACATCGTCGACGAAAATATCAAACTCATGGCTCTTCCACTCGCCTACGCCCCAGTATTTCAGACGGAGGCTCAGGTCTGTCTGTCCGCCTGTCTGCATCAGGTAACTGAAATAATGGCTGTCGCTGGCATCACGGAAGAAGACATCGTTGGTATTTCCCACCTGTGAGCGGTCGGTCTCCATGAAATGATCTGCCTCAGGCTGCTGTTCACCAGGCTGTACCTTGTCGACGGTGCGAGCCTCCAAAGCCTGACGCTCCTGTTCCTTCTTAGCCAAGTCGTCGAGATAACCCTTATAGTTCTCTTCCGAAAGGGCCAGCCAGTACATCATATAACGGGCATCGTGAATCTCGAAGAAAGGCTGTATCTCACTGTGAATGGCATTTTCCATCTTTGTGGAGAGAGTGAAATGGAGGGGCTTGCCAGCGATAGGTTGCAACTGGTTGGCGATATCCTCTAAATTGTCATTCACAAGAATTGGGGCCTCGTTGATGGGCAGTTTCTTGCCGCTGGCATACTGTCCAAAACGGCTGTCATCGGCGATGAGGTGAGCCAGATCCTCCGTGCCCGTCTTTGCAGCCAGCATGATAGGACCGTGCATCATGGCGATGTACTGAGGCTCATTGGGCAGATACTTGATGCTGTTGTGCATCGGGAAGGTGATGTCGATGATATCTCCCTTCTTCCATTTGCGGTTGATGGTGACATACGATGACGGACCAGTGATGATCTGGACGGGCTGGCCATTCACCTTCACCTCAAATGAACTTGGCTTCACCCATCCGGGATAGCGCACCTGCAACGGGAATTCGCCCTTGCCACTGGTGATGGTGATACGACTCGTCTCAGCGTAAGGGAAGGCTGTCTCCTGACGGAGGGTAAGACCTTTTTCTCTCCAGTTCAGTTCAGAGGCTACGAAAAGGTTCACGTAGAGGGCATCGCCCACATGTGTATAGATGAACTGACCGAACTTGCCGTGATTTTCCATACCTGTACCCACACAGCACCACATGGCCTCGTTGGGAGCGGAGTAGTTGCGATAGTGACGGGGCCTTGCCGGTGTGAAGTACACATAACCCCCATGCTCCGGATGCTGTGATGAAAGGATATGATTAAACGTCGCCAACTCGTAATAGTCGGCAAAACGAGCCTCGGGGTTCCTGCGGTGCAGTTCTTCTGTCAGTTTCAGCATGTTATTGGTATTACAGGTCTCCGGACCATCGATGTCGTTGATGAAGTCCATGCAGGCCTCCTTGCTGGGGAAGTGCTCGCGACGACTGTTGCCACCAAAGGCCAGCGAACGCTCACCCGTCACGATGTCCCAGAAATAGATACTGGCATTGTGATAGGTCTCATCGCCAGAGAGTTCAGCGATACGTTCGAATCCCACCACCTTAGGCACCTGGGTGTTGGCATGCATATTGTCGAGACAGTCCTGTCGCTGAGACAGTGGGACCAGCAGCCGGTGATGTGAGAACCGCTTGGCTGCATCGAGGTATTTCTTGTCGCCGGTGATGGCGTAGGCATCTGCTAGCACCTCGTTCATACCGCCGTGCTCTGTATGAAGCGTACGCTCTACCTGTGCATCAGAGAGTCCGGCTGTCAGGTCGATAGCCCAGTCACAGAAACCCAGGAAGAGTTGCTTGGCCTGTTCATTGCCACAATACACCCATGCATCACGCAGGCCTGCGTACATCTTGTGGATATTATAATAAGGAACCCACGCCCCACTGTAGGCACCGAAGTCACCTTTTTTGTAGTTTGACCAGATACGGTCGCTGCCAGGCACACCGCCCACATAGCCCTTACCCCACTCGGGGTGGTTCTTGGCATTGGCATCAGCACAGGCCTGCAGTTCACTGATAAAATATTCCATCCGTTCCCGACAGGCCTTATCGCCTGTAGCAGCATTGATGGCCATTGCCGTCAGGTAGTGGCCTCCCACATGACCATCGAGACCATCCCAGTTGGGATAACTCTTGGCCTTCGGGGTCAGGCCTGCTTCCTTGAGATAGGGAGCCAGCAGACGGTCACAGTCGTATTGTAACAGCGTCTTGATATTCAGGTCGCGGGCCTTCTTCAACGGTCCGTCGAGCAGGGTGACATCCCCTAAGGGAAACTCATCGCAATAAAGCCGGTCTTGGGCTTGGATGCTGCCTGCGGTGAGGAGCATCATCATCGTGAAAGAAATTCTTCCAACGAGCATCGTCCTTTTATTCATGATTTGGTAGTAATTGTAAATCTGTGGCAAAGATAATCATTTTTTTCCGAATTCCTTGCTTATTTCAATTAAAAAGTGTATTTTTGCCACCAAGTAATCGAAAACAATAACAATATGAGACATTTTGCGGCCTTAGTAAGCCTTTTTGCAATCTGTGTGGGCACAGCCGTTGCCCAAAGCGGGTATCCCTATACCCAAGTTCCCTTCACCTCGGTGAAGATCACGCCTAACACGTTCTGGGGCGACCGCATCCAGGCAGCCCGTGAGGTGACGATTCCCTTAGCCTTCTCAAAATGTGAGAGCGAGCACCGCTACAAGAATTTCGAGATGGCGGCATATACCTTGCAGCACCCAGGACACGAGGGTCTGAAAACCCGAGAGTGGGATGTGGCAAAGTTCATGGGTTTCTCTTTTGATGACACCGATGTCTACAAGACCATCGAAGGCGCCTCGTATGTCTTGCAGACCTACCCTGATGCGAAACTCAAAGCCTACATCGACTCCGTGCTCGATGTGGTGGGAGCAGCCCAGGAACCCGACGGCTATCTCTATACCGCCCGAACCATCAACCCGGAGCATCCCCACGGATGGGCTGCCAACAGGCGTTGGGCCGCAGAGGAACATGCCAGTCATGAACTCTACAACCTCGGACACATGGTGGATGCCGCCTGTGCCCACTATCAGGCTACTGGCTCAACAAAGTTCCTCGACATCGCCAAGCGCTATGCCGACTGCGTCGTGAAGGAGGTAGGCCCCAATGCCGGACAGGCCTGTGTGGTACCGGGACATCAGATTGCGGAGATGGCTCTGGCCCGTCTGTATGTCCTTACTGGTGAAAAGAAATACCTCGATGAGGCCAAGTTCCTGTTGGACTATCGTGGCAAGACGGAGCATAAGGACGTCTACTCGCAGAGCGACAAACCCGTCGTAGACCAGACAGAGGCTTGGGGCCATGCCGTAAGGGCTGGTTATATGTATGCGGGTATGGCGGATGTGGCTGCCCTGCTTGGCGACTCCACATATATCAAGGCCATCGATACCATCTACGAGAATATTGTCAGCAAGAAGTATTACCTGACAGGAGGTGTGGGAGCCCGTCACGGGGGCGAGGCCTTCGGTGCCGACTACGAACTGCCTAACCTGACAGCCTATAACGAGACCTGCGCTGCCATCTCGATGGTATATCTCTTCGAACGTATGTTTCTGTTGCATGGTGAGGCGAAATACATAGACTGTCTGGAACGTACCTTATATAATGGGGTCATCAGTGGCATGAGTGTCGACGGTGGTAAGTTCTTCTACCCCAATCCCCTCAGCAGCGACGGACGCTACCGTTTTAATGCCGACGGTACGATGACCCGCCAGCCCTGGTTCGGGTGCGCCTGTTGCCCCTCGAACCTCTGCCGCTTCATCCCCTCGATGCCAGGCTATGTCTACGGCGTACGTGACAACAACCTCTACGTGAATCTCTTTGCTGCCAATACCGCCACCATACAGATAGGCGGTAGGAATGTGACCCTCGAAGAGACCACCCAGTATCCCTGGGACGGCGATATCAGCATCAAGGTGCTGCAAAATAAGGCCAAAGCCTTTAATATGATGATCCGTATACCGGGGTGGGTGCAGAATAAGGCAGTGCCCAGCGACCTCTATGCCTACAGCGACGATATTTTCTCAACCTACGACATCACCGTGAATGGCGAGCGCGTCGACAGCGAGTTGGAGAACGGCTATTTCGTCATCAACCGCAACTGGAAGAAGGGTGATATCATCTGTATCCATTTCGACATGCCCGTACGCACTGTTGTAGCCTCTCCGAGGGTGACAGACGACAGGGGACGTGTCGCCGTAGAACGTGGGCCATTAGTCTATTGCACTGAGTGGGCCGACAATGGCGACATCAACCCACATCATCTGTTGCTGCCCCGTCAGGCGCAGTTTGATGTACAGTCTGCTTACAGCATCCAGAATACGGAGGGCGACGGCAAGACATTCTATGTCACCGCCATCACTGCCAAGGCGCAGGAAGCCTCTATTGCCGACGATGGCAGACTCGCCGTCAAGGATGTCGCCATCAAACTCATCCCGTACTACGCCTGGAACCATCGTGGTGCCGGCAAGATGGATGTGTGGCTCTCCCGCAGCCTCAGCGGACTCGAAGACTAAAAAAGGCTTCCCGATTGTGGGAAGCCTTTCTCATTCTGAGAAAATCGCGTTTAGCGGGCTGCGAAATAGAGACCGGTAGTAGACAGGTACTCTGCGTCGATGACACCCTGCTCATTGAGGGTGAAGTCACGCTCCTCGCCGTTCATCACTACCTTGATGCTCTTGCCGTCCTCGTTGAAACGGAAGATCTCCTTTGTCAGACCATTCTGGCTCATCGACCAACTGTTGGCCTTCTTATTGTAGGTGAACAGTGTCATCACGCCGTTCGGGTCTGTCACCTCATAGCCGTTCTTCAAGGTCTTCACGGCATAGAGGTGTCCGTCCTGGCCCATCACTTTCTGCGTCTTGCCGATGTTGGAAGCCACAGGATTGTCACCTGACCAGAACTCAATAGTGTTCAGCACGAGGGCATCCACCAGTGAGCATATCGGATAACAGACGGCACCCAGCACGAAACCCACGATGGCGTTGACAAACTTACTGTCAGACATGTTTGTCTGCCACTTGGCATACTTGTTGAACAGGCCCCAGGAGCCTACCATACACGAACTAAACAGGAAACTTCCTGCCATCAGGCATACAGCCACTTTCAAACTGATCTTTTTCATTTTTGAATTACTTTAAATGGTTAAACTATGTTGTTAATTACACGCACTTACAAATAGAAGATACTCTCCGGCCCCATATTGAACAGCAGGTCGAGGATGGAGAGATTCGCCAGGAAACCGTGCTTCTGCTGATACACCTGATAATAGGGCTTTGGCACGAAGTCCGCATCCGGCTCAGGATGCTTAGGACGAATCCCCTCGCGGAAATCGCGGAAATCGCGGGGACTGTCCCCGTGATTAGCATAGGCCTTCGTATATCCGACCTCTGGCTGAATATCAATCAACTCACACATTTTCTGTCGGATCTCCTCGTTGAAATCGAACAAATACGTCCATCGTTTCTCAAAGAAAGGACGGATGTCGTCCTGATAGTAGTCAAGGAACGGACTCTCGCCGTAGGCACTCTGCAGGGCGTTCCAGTGCAGATGCCGCCAGTTGCCGTGATCGCTGATTCTAATATCTTTGATGGTCTCTATATGCCTTTCCACTGGCACCGTCAGTGCCTGCACCCCGTTGGTGGTGGCTATCAGACAGCGGTTGCGGTAGGTCTGTTTCTGAAAACTCTCCCACCGTTCTATCTCCACTGCCTCGCTGCGATAGAGTTTCTGGTACCACTGCACGGGACCAAAGTAGGTAGTGCTGAGCAACGTAGTCATTTCGGCAGCAGCAGACGGTCTGAACGATAGCCCTTCCAGAAGGGTGCTTGTGGGTCACGACTGAATAGTACCAGACAGGCTCTGCCGATGATGCGTTCCTCAGGGATGAATCCCAACTGCCGACTGTCAATGGGATTGTTCTTGCTGATGCTCCTCACCCAGTAGTAGTCCTGATCGTCGCAGGTGAGCAGTCCAGGCACCACACAGGGTGCCTTCTTGATATACACCGTATCGCCCGGCACTGCCGTACACTGACAGATGAGCACCTGCCCCAAGGAGTCCTCAAAGGCGATGAAATCGCCCTTTCCCACCTCCTGTCTGCAGATACGCCCATAGTCGAAGAGTCCGCCCTTCTTACCAGTGCGTAATCCGTAACTCCAGCGGTTCACCACCACCCTGTCGCCTTCCACGAACTGCGGTGCTAGTCCGTCGCCCTCAATCGTGAGAACAGTCATTACCAGTCCTCTGAAAGCCAGCATCACCATAAATGCTGCCGCTATTGCCCCCAGAAACTTTACCGTCCCACGCATACTCCTGTATCCTGTCTCCTTATTTTATATTATCCACGAAGCGGAACAGCCTGTTCCATCGGATACCGCCAAAGCCACTGCGATCCGGGTCACTGCTCCACCAGATGAAGATGGGCTTGCCCACGATATGATCCTCCGGCACGAAGCCCCAGTAGCGCGAGTCGAGTGAGTTATGGCGGTTGTCACCCATCATCCAGTAGTAGTCCATCTTGAAGGTGTACTTCTTCGCCTCCTCGCCGTTGATGAATATCTTACCGTCCTTCACCACCAGGTCGTTGCCCTCGTAGGTGCGGATGGGACGCTCGTAGATGGCGATATTATCCATGTTCAGGTCGATGGACTCGCCCTTTTTCGGTATCCAGACGGGTCCGTAGTTGTCGCGTGTCCAGTGCATATTGCCGTTCAGTGGGTAGATGTCCCATTCCTCGGCCTCCGTGTTCAGGACAATCTCGTCTACAAAGCCCTGCCGTTTCAGTTCTTCCACGGCATACTTTGTCAGTGGCATATATCCCAGTGTGTTGAGGCTCATCAGGTCTTCCATGGTGATGCCGAGGTCCTTCATCACCTCGTCACTCAGTCGCTGTTTCAGTTTCAGGCGGTAGGTGTACTGTACATTGTCTGGCTCCTTGTTCGCCTTGCCATCGAGATAGACGATATGGTTCTTAATCTGGAGTGTCTGCCCGGGCAGTCCCACGCAGCGCTTCACGTAGTTCTCGCGGCGGTCTGCGGGACGGGTGATAATCTCGCCAAACTCAGCGAAATTCTCACTGATAAACTGTCGTCCGCCCTGATAGATGGCCTCAAAGAGTTGGTGTCGCACATCTGCATCTAATGAGTCAGGGTCTGGGTGCTGCGGATAGCGCTGATAACCTATCTCGTAGCAGAGTCGGTAGAAGTCGGATGCCTGATACTTCATGGCAGAACAGAGGGTGTCGCCGGCAGGGTAGTTGAACACCACGATATCGTTTAACTGCACGTTGCCCAGACCTTTCACCCGACGGTAGTCCCACTGAGGCCACTCGATATAACTCTTGCACTCTATCATCGGCAGGGTGTGCTGTGTCAGGGGCATCGTCAACGGTGTCTGCGGGATGCGCGGACCGTAACTCACCTTCGACACAAACAGGTAGTCACCCGTCAGCAGCGATTTCTCCAGTGAACTCGATGGAATCACATAATTCTGGAAGAAGAACAGGTTGATGAAGTAGACAGCCACGAGGGCAAATACGAGAGCATCGACCCACGACATGATCCACTTCACAGGGCCTTCCGACTCCTTCCACCACTGCCACTTAATCTTCTTGGTGATATAGATGTCATAGATAAACGGGATGACGAGCAGTCCCCACCATGACTTCACCCAATACAGGAACAGCAGATACAGCACCAGCACGACAATGAACTTCGCCCACTGCTTCTTCGGATTCAGTTTCTCTTTCTTTTTATCAATCATTTGTCTCTTACTTTGGTTACATTATGCCCTTTTGACGCCATTCCCTCCGTTGCCAGTTGCACCAGACGTGAAGGTTTAACCTCTTTTAGAGCGTATGTTAAAATTTGAACATGTCTGAAATCGTCAGCAACCCTTGATGATCCTTCGTATACTCCGCAGCCAATACGGCACCCAGTGCAAAGCCCTTGCGACTGTGTGCATCGTGGGTGATGGTGATGAGGTCGGCATCCGAGTCATAGCGGATGGTATGGATACCAGGCACCTCACCACGACGGATATGATCCACGCGGAGATACTTCTTGTCCGTCGTATCCTCCTTCCATGCCTCCTTGCGGTCGATATTCTCAACAATCTCTTCGGCTAAGGTGATGGCTGTGCCAGATGGGTGATCAAGTTTATGCACGTGGTGTGTCTCTTCCATCTCCACATCGTACTGCGGGAACTGGTTCATGATCTTCGCCAGGTAGCGGTTCACCGCCGAGAAGATGGCCACGCCGATGCTGAAGTTCGAAGCCCAGAACAGTGTTTTGCCCTCGGCACACGCCTTCTTCACATCTTCCCCATGCTCCGTCATCCAACCTGTCGAGCCGCTCACCACCTTCACACCCTTTGCCCAGGCTTTCAGGTAGTTGCCGTAGGCCACCTGTGGTGCGGTAAACTCGATGGCAACATCTGCCGATGCGAACTCAGGACTGTCGAAGTCCTGTTGGTTGTCAATGTCAATGATACTCACGATTTCATGACCACGGTCGCGGGCTATCTGTTCTATCATCTTACCCATCTTTCCGTAGCCGATTAAAGCAATCTTCATATTTCAATTCGAATTAAAACTGTGCAAAGGTAATAAAAAGAGGTGAGAGGTAAGAGGTGAGCGGTAAGAATTTATGATTATTTAGTGCAATTTTCAGATTTTCTGTGTAACTTTGCAGCCAAATGAAGACGATATTATCATCCCTTATTGCTGCACTCTGTTGGCTGACAGCAGTTGTTTTGGTTGTTTCCAGTTGTTCCGGGAAGGGCGGAAAAGTCTTTATAGTGAACCCTGAAGTGGAACGGCTGACTGCCGCTTGCAGAACAGACAGTACCACCCTGCGCACAATCCTCAACCTCGATTCCATCGAGGGTTTTGAGCAACTCTGCACATTGTCAGCCCAGGCTTGGATTCTTGTTGACGACTCCACAGGTATGGTCATCAGCCAGAAATATGCCGACGAACCAAGACCCATTGCCAGTCTCACGAAGATGATGACATGTCTGCTGGCCTTGGAGAATGGTGTGATGAAAGACACAGTCAGCATCACTGAAGATGTGTTTGTTGCCAAGGACTCACGGGTCAAACTCGGCGATGAATATGTAATGAAAGATCTTGTCTACGAGATGATGCTTCAGAGTGACAATGATGCGGCCTACGCGCTGGCCAAGCACATCGGAGGCGATACCTTGCGTTTCTGCGACATGATGAACGAGAAGGCTGCCTATCTGCACATGCAGAATACCCATTTTGCCAACCCCAACGGCAGGCCCAACTACGAGAATTACAGTTCAGCAAGCGACGTACTGACGTTGGCCCGTTACTGTATGAGGGATTCTGTCTTTGCCGCCATTGTAGGAACAGTCGAAAAGGATATCCCCCTGATAGATGGCCGTCACATGCCTATCAAGAATACCAATGTTCTTTTGGAAAAATACGAGGGTTGTGTCGGCATCAAGACAGGCTTTACCCGTATGGCAGGCAACTGCTTAGCCTCCGTTGCCACCCGCAACGGTACGACGCTCTATCTCGTCCTTTTAGGTAGCCGCAGTATGACCTCCCGTTTCACCGAATCTGCTATCCTCCTCGACTATGGCTTCCGTGTGATGCAGGCGTTCTAAGGGTATGCCTAAGGTATGTGTATGTCCTGTGGTCTCCATAACTTGACCACAGCGGCTATAGGGATTGCATAGAATTTTCCCAATAAAATATAAATCCCGAGGTAGAATAGTAACACTTCGGGATTTTTTGCGTAAATTTGCAAAATGTTTCATCAGATGAACCAACAAAAACGATAACGATTATGAAAAGACTGATTGTATGCCTGATGGCAATGATGGGCGTGCTGACCCTTTCGGCACAGAGTATTTATGATTTTACGGTAAAAGATGATGCGGGCAAGGATGTGTCGCTGGCCAAGTACAAGGGCAAGGTACTGCTGATTGTGAACACGGCGACGCGTTGTGGATTCACACCCCAGTATAAGGACTTGGAAGCGCTCTATAGGAAGTACTCAAAGGAGGGTTTTGAGATTCTTGACTTCCCTTGCAACCAATTCGGCCAACAGGCTCCCGGCACGATTGAGGAGATCCACCAATTCTGTACGGCCAACTTCGATATAGAGTTTCCCCAGTTTGACAAAATTGAGGTAAATGGTGAGAATGCGCATCCGCTGTACACATGGTTGAAGGCGCAGAAAGGTTTCAGCGGCTTCGACACCGAAGATCAGCGAGGAAAGATGATGGACGGGATGCTCCGCAGACAGGATGCCGACTACGACAAGAAAGCCGACATCAAGTGGAACTTCACCAAGTTTCTCGTTTCACGTGACGGGCAAGTGCTGAAACGCTATGAGCCTACCGACAAGATGAGTGCCGTGGAGGCCGATATTGCGATGTTGGTGAATCCTGTACAGTGGTGACCCGCGATGCCTCGTGATCACGGAGAGTGATCACAAGTCGGTTCTACTGATCATTTTTCAAGGATAATATTTTGAGGTTTGAGAATAAGTTTGTATCTTTGCCCCAGAATCAAGACGAACACCAACAATATGGCACGGCAGATAAGGAAGAAAAGCGGAACTGGCATTTACCATGTAATGCTCAGGGGGTATGCCATACGGATTCGGTTATCAATAGATACGGTATGAAGGAACTGACGAACTGGGTTGACATGCCACTGCCAGAGAGAGTTGGCTGTCTCGATATGGATGAGCGGAAGGTCATTTCCGATGAGTCCGTGCGAATGGAGATTCTGAAGCATTGTGGAGCAAGCAATATAACAGAGTTCATGCTTCATTCTAAAGAAAGACAAAAGGATATTATACGCGACGTGATGCGGGAACTGGGGGCTGGACCCAGACAGATGTCCCGTATTAGCGGAATGCCTTATACAACATTGCATAAGATATGGGAAAAGGTGTAGTTGTAGAGTGGGATCAAAAACCTGTCCCCATGATCTTGTTGGTACTATAATTGGTTATGGATTTGGTTCATTTTATATTGAAATGCATATAAGACAAAATATATATGAACAATATATACGTAGCATTCAGCCTTATATCGCTAATTGGGATAATTATTACAATTTTTATATGATGCCATACTAAATTAATATTTTATTCGTTATAAGGCAAAATGAAAAAATTCTTTAATAAAATATATTATGCATTCTCTAAAACAGAAAGGGGAATAAATCTAACTAAACGAAAAGGAGATTTTTCGTGGGGAATTCTCCTTGACATCTTCATAGGATTTGAATTAGGAATCTCTTTAACTGTGGCATCATTACCAACTTTCCTATTTATTAGAAACTATTTTGATTATATTGTTGCCATTCCTTTTGCCATTGCTTTCTGTATTCTTTATTTATTGAACAGATATGTAAAGAAAATGAATTGGGAAAAACCTGATAAAAAGTTGTGGCAACAATTTGATGAGAATGTCGTAATCCCAGAATGGATTGCAATTGGAATTATAACTATAATCTGCTCATATGTTTGTGCGATTGGAGGTGGAATTTTGTTTTTTATGAGTATTTTTCACATATATGAATAAAAAAAGGATCGGGGGGACTGTCCCCATGATCTCTGACGCTTTAGGCCACTGATTGCATATTTTGGCAAATAAATTTGGTAGTTACCGGAAATGTTACTACCTTTGCAGCGACAAATTAAGTCGAACGCTTTAAATAGAATGCTATGGAGCAATTAATTCATTATGTTTGGAAGCATAAATTATTCCCTTTGCGGGAATTGGAGACAACAGATGGCAAGTACATCGAAGTGATTGACCCTGGCCTGCACAACCACAATGCAGGACCTGACTTCTTCAATGCCAAAATGAAGATAGGCAGCACACTGTGGGTGGGGAATGTGGAGATCCACGAGAAGTCGAGCGACTGGTATATGCATGGTCACGACAAAGACTCGAACTACGACAACGTGGTGCTCCACGTGGCGAGTATCATCGACACGGATGTAAAGAATTCCAAAGGTGAATATCTGCCGCAACTGCAACTGGATGTGCCTCTGCACGTGCGTGAGCACTACGAAGAACTGCTCACTACCGACAGTTACCCGCCTTGCTATAAGGTCATACCAGACCTGACGCGCCTGATGGTACATGCCTGGATGGCGGCCTTGCAGACGGAACGCCTGGAGCAAAAGACGGAGGCCATACGACGACGGGTTGAGCAGTGCAACGGCTCGTGGGAGGATGCCTACTTTGTGACACTGGCTCGCAACTACGGCTTCGGCATCAATGGTGAGGTGTTTGAGCAGTGGGCACGAAATATCCCGCTCAGTGCGGTGGCTCACCATCGCGATGATCTCTTTCAGATTGAGGCTATCTTTATGGGACAGGCAGGGCTGTTGCAGTTGGAAGCCGTGCCAGAGTATTATCAGCAGGCGGCACTCAACGAGGGCTACTTCGCCAAACTACGTAACGAATACCTCTATCTGGCGCATAAATTCTCGATGAAACCGATAGATTTTAAATTGTGGCGGTTCCTCAGGCTCCGTCCGCAGAACTTCCCACACATCCGCATATCACAGTTGGCTAGCCTTTACTTTCAGCAGAAGGCCAGTCTGAGCCAGTTGATAGAGTGCGAGACCATCGATCAACTGAAGGCGGTGCTGAGTTCGCACGTGACTCCCTACTGGGAGACACACTACACCTTCGGCTCTACCAGTGGCAAGAGTGAGAAACATCTCACTTATGGTTCGCTCAACCTACTGATGATCAATACAGCCATCCCGATGCTCTTTGCCGTGGGTCGCCACAGGGGCAAGGAGATGCTCTGTGACAGGGCCTTCGACTTTCTGGAACAGTTGAAGGCAGAGAACAACTACATTATCCGGATGTGGCAGCAGGTAGGTCTGCCCGTGCAGACAGCGGGCGACTCGCAGGCACTCATCCAGTTGAAGAAGGAATACTGCGACAAGCGCGAATGTCTGCGCTGCCGCTTTGGTTACGAATACCTGAGAAGGTAATAATGTTGTTTATAGTTTATAGTTTATAGATGATTACTTATAAAAGGAGAAAGAAAGATGATACAATATAGTTTTACGTATCGAAAGTTAAATGTTTATCAATTGTCCAGAAATCTGGTAAAGTATGTATATGGGGTAGTTAATACATTTCCAAAGAATGAAGTTTATGGATTGGGGGATCAGATGCGGAGAGCAGTTGTATCCATACCTTCAAACATAGCAGAAGGAACAGCCAAATCTTCCCCAAGAGAGCAATTCCATTTTCTGGAAATCTCTTATGGTTCTTTAATGGAATTAATGTGCCAAACAGAGATTTCCTTTGATTTAAATTACATCAGTCAAGATCAGTTTAATGAAATCGAGATACAAATTGGTTACATATACAAAATGCTATCCTCAATGCAAGGATCTTTAAAAACACGCATAGAAGGTAATCATCTATAAACAATAAACATTAAACAATAAACATATATGTATCAGGAATTATTTTATGCGATGGCACTGACGCGCCTGACGAACTTTAACTTCCAGCAGGCGCTGGAACTGTACAGGGCAGCGGGTAGTGCCCAGAATATCTATGAGCATCGAAAGAACATCGGGGAGATTGTGAGGAATTGTTCCCCCCGTCTGACAGAAGCCCTGAAAGACTGGGATGAGCCGATGAAACGGACAGAATTGGAATTACACTATATGCAGGAGCATGGTATTCGTGGACTGACACCTGCCGACGATGACTATCCCCAGCGGCTCTGTGAGTGTACCGATGCCCCTATCGTATTATATTATAAAGGTAATGCCGACCTGAATCAGGCAAAGATTGTCTCTATTGTGGGTACGCGGCAGATGACGGTCTACGGACAAGACCTGATACGTTGCTTTGTCAGAGACCTGCGCCAACTGTGTCCGCAGGTGCTGATTGTCAGCGGCCTGGCATACGGCGTGGATATCCATGCGCATCGTGAGGCACTGGCAAACGGTTATCCGACAGTAGGCGTGTTGGCCCACGGGTTGGACCAGATTTATCCCTATCGCCACAAGGAAACGGCTGCCCAGATGCTTAGTCACGGTGGACTGTTGACGGAATTTATGACGCAGACGAATGCCGACAAGCCCAACTTCGTGCGTCGCAACCGTATCGTGGCGGGCATGTCAGACAGTTGCATCGTCATAGAAAGTGCGGCTAAGGGGGGAGGACTGATTACGGCAGAGATTGCCCAGAGTTATGACCGTAGCGTCTTTGCCTTTCCTGGTGCTGTCAGCATGCCTTATTCTGAGGGTTGTAACAACTTGATACGCGACAACGTGGCTGGACTGATCTCCAATGCCAAAGATTTTGTAAAGGCGATGGGATGGCAGGAAGAGGCCCAACGACAGCGGGCTTTGACCGATGGAATCGAGCGAAATCTATTTCCGGAACTCTCGCCAGAGGAGCAGAAGGTGGTCTGTCTGTTGCAGCAGACCAATGACCTGCCACTCAACACCCTCAGCGTGAAAACAGGCATCGCCATCGGGCCGATTACCGCCCTGCTCTTCCAGTTGGAGATGAAGGGAGTGGTCAGACCTCTCGCCGGCGGTATGTATCACCTGCTGATGTAACATTTCTTAAAAACGTTTGTTTTTTCGCTCAACTTGTACTATCTTTGCACCCAGTTATGAGAACAAAGTATATTTTTGAGACACGGATGCAGGTGCGCGACTATGAGTGCGACATAGAGGGCATCGTAAACAATGCCAACTACCTGCACTATTGTGAGCATACCCGCCATCTGTTCCTGCAACAGTGCGGCCTGAGTTTTGCAGACATGCATGCCAAAGGCGTTGATGCCGTGCTGGCACGTATGCAGATGCAGTTTAAGATACCCCTGAGACCAGACGATGAGTTCGTGTCACGGCTCGGACTGACAAAGGAGGGCATAAAATACATCTTCCACCACGACATCTGTCGGGCGGAAGATGATAAACTGTGCTTCAGGGCTCAGGCAGAACTCGTCTGCATCGTGAACGGACGACTGGCGGGCAGCGACGACTACGACCGTGCCTTCGCTCCCTATCTGTAAGCACCGCCTAACGGACGCCGCCGCCGAAGCCGCCACCGGAGAAACCGCCGCCACCGCCTCCCCAGGAGGTGTGGCCTCCACGGCCTGAGATGCGGCGGGCCTGTGCCTCGCGAGCCGCCTTGTTGGCAACGGCACGGGAGGTGCTGTTCAACAGGGTAGAGCGGATCATCGGCAGTGTCATATCGTTGGCCATCTGGTTGGCCACCTGATCCATATTGAAGTACTCGGGGTTAATCTTCTTCATGTCTGCTATCACCTGGTCGGCAATGCCGAAGAGGGTGGCGTAGATCATATAGTCCTTCCATAACTTAACCTCACCCACGCCGCGCTCATCGAGCAGGGTGAACTCCTTCAGGAATTTCTTCAGACCGAACACCTGGCGCACCTCGTCGAGGCGCTCCTTATAGGCGGAGATGCCTGTCTTGGTGTGGAGGGTGCTGATGAACGAGTCGGTGATGCCCTCGTTCTTCGTATTCCGCATAAAGGTCTTCAATTCCTTGGGTTCGAGGATGGTATCGCTGCCGGCAGCCAGTTTGAAGATGTTGTGTACCTTGCGCAACAGCATGGGTTGGTCGTCAGTGTTCGGCAGGTCGTGGATGACGAAGTTCTGCTCCGTCTTGCCCTTGGCATTGAGGCGCGACTCGATACTGATGGCACCCATATTGATGAGTTTCAGGATACAGGCGGAGAGGAGGTTGTTGTAGTCGGCACCGAAATATTTGTAAGCATTGAGCATGTCATTGGCAGCCTGGAGGTTGCCCTTCAGGGGAATGTCGCGGTACCAGAGCAGGTTCTTATTGACCTTCTTCCGGGCGCGCCAGACATAGACAAAGTACCAGATGCCGCCCACGATGGGCATGACGAACATGCCGATGAAGAAGAGGATGCCGAAAAAGAGATCCTCGATAGAAGAACCGCCACCGGAGCCGTCGTCGCTGTAATAATAGTCGCTGCCCTCGAAGGCCTGTTCCCGCTTCTGTTCGAAAGTCTCGGACTCCTGTATGGTGGGTTCGAACAGGCCTTTGTTGAAGCGCACCATGATATACATGGCACCGCTGCGACCGAAGGGCTCGGTGTTCCACGACTCGATGGTTCCTTTAGAGGTGAAAGCGATCTCGCCGCCGAAGCGGAAGCCCCAGATGGCGCAGTTGTCCTCGGTGAAACGGAGGGAGTCTTCTTCAGCCTCAATGGTGAGGCGTGCCTCGTCGGGCTTGGGAGATACACCCTCGTCAAGGAACACGTGGCGGATGGCATCGTAGTCGCTGTGGGCGTGGACGAGGTTGGTGTAGGTATAGGTGGTGATGTAGGTACGCTGGCCGCTGTCGCCGAGGCCCCAGCAGAGTTCACAGCCGCCGTGCTTCATGACAATGCCGCACTTGCCGGCCTTCCAACTGCGGGAGCGGTCGATGTCCCAGGCCCCGACATTCTCGAACACGGCACCTGTTTCGTCGGAAACGGTCAAGTCGCGCACCTCACTGCCCTCAGGCGTACCTATGCCGATATAGCATTCCGTGCCTTCAGAATCGATGGTCATCTGGCGCGTCTCAGTGATGCGGGCATCACCGTTACGGCTCAACACCACGCGAATATCCAACCGCTGCAATTGCGGAGCAGCGGTTGAAGTGAAAAGTGAAAAGTGAAAAGTGAAAAGTGTAACTAATAACAGTAATTTTTTCATATTGTTATTCCTTTGAGGTTCTACAAGTAGAAACTAACATATTAATTAGTTCATTGCAGTCTGACATGATTGATTCCAATTGAGTATTATCGATTAAATTTGATGCCTCTAAAAGACGCAGCCAATACCTTTCATCACTTTTCACTCCTCACTTTTCACTTCTTAAATGCTTCATCGAGGTCGGGGTATTGTTTCTTTTCCTCGCTGTCAACCTTCAGATAGTCCTTCTGGTCGAAGTGGAGCATGGAGGCAACGATGGAGGAAGGCCACTGGCGCACCATGCGGTTCATCTTCGTGGCGGTGTCGTTGTAGACCATACGCGACATACGCACATTCTCCTCATACTGCTTCATACCCTCCTGAGCCTCTTTGTAAAGGTCGCTGGCCTTCAGTTCGGGATAACGCTCAAACACCACGTTGAGGCGTCCCATCATCTGGGTGAGCAGGTCGCTCTGCTGGTTGATGCTCTCCGGCGTGGCAGGCAGGTTGCCATTACCCATATTGGCACCACGGGCCTGGACAGCCTGGATAATCGTTTCCGACTCATGCTTGGCATACTGCGCCGCCGTCTTGGCGAGGGCAATTACCGCATCGAAACGGGAGTTCAACTGAACCTCAATCTGGCTCAGGGCGTTCTTACACAACTCATCGAGATTGACCAGCGAACGCTGGGTCATGATGAAATAGCCAATGACGATAACCGCCAAAATAATGATAACTGTTAACATAACACTAAAAATAAATGGTTCTTTGGCGCAAAGTTACGAAAAAAAATGTAACTTTGCACGCAGAACGGAAAAAAATAAGCAATTTTATGAAAAAGTTACTGATTCTTGCGCTACTGGCCATCGGTTGCCAGTGTGGTTTTGCAGCCAATAAGACCTTTCCCCTGAAGGGTACTATCGTGAGTCCCGCTGACAAGCAGATTGTCTATACGGGACGCATCAGTTTTGCCAACCCTGAACGCCCTGCGTGGAACTTCCCCGGCATTCAGATCATCGCCGCCTTCGAGGGTACCTCGCTACGGATGATGGCGAAGCCTAAGAGCGGCTACTTCATGGCACAGATAGACCAGGCGGAGCCCTTCAAGGTGGCCTTCCGTGGGGAGCGTGACTCGGTGGTGACACTGGCGACAGCCTTGCCCGACGGGCGTCACACTGTGCGTCTGATGTATGTCATCGAGGGTTATGAGTTCTTCCCAGAGTTCTGGGGCTTCGTGCTCGACAAGGGTCGGCAATTGGTGGATGCCCCTGTCCTGCCGACAAGAAAGATCGAATTCATCGGCAACTCCATCACCTGCGGCTACGGCAACGAGGGTGTCAGTAAGTTTCAGGGCTTCGAATACGAAACGGAGAATCACTACTACTCGTACGCCTCCATCACTGCCCGCAACTTAGAGGCGCAGCACTGGGTGGTGGCTCGCAGTGGCATCGGTGCCTACCGTAACTACAACGGGCCGAAGACCGGCAATCCAGAGTCGAACATGCTGGTACAGTATGAATATACCGGCTATGCCTGGAAACCGGAACTGCGACAGGAGCCCACGTTCCTGAAAGAGAAATGGGACTTCAACCGTTACCAGCCCGACGTGGTGTGCATCAACCTGGGCACCAATGACCTCTCTACCTCCAACTACGATGTGAAACTGCTGAAACAGAACTATCACAGGCTGCTGAAGATGGTGCGCCAGCATAACCCGAAGGCAAAGATTGTGTTTCTGACGGGGTCGATGCTCTACAACGAAGAACTGAAACTGCAAAAGCAACTGTTGGACGAGGTCATGGCTGAGGCTCAGAAGGCCGGCGACAAGGCGGTGTACCGCTTCGATATGGCACCCATCGGTGACGAGGCATTCTACGGCAACGACTGGCATCCGAACATCTATCAGGATGAGAAGATGGCAGGTGAACTCACCGCCTATCTCCGCACACTGATGAACTGGTTCTAACCTAAGAGTCGTCGGGTGTCTTCGAGGATGCCTAAGAGTTCGGGCATCGTCTCGGCGCGGAGCATGGCGATACGCGTCTGACGGAAGTTGGGAATACTTTTAAAGATAGGTGTGGCAGCGAGGTGTCTTCTGGTATGGAGGATACCTCGCTTCTCGTCGATACGTTCTACGTTGATGCGAAGGAGTTCTTCGAGGATGTCGAGTTTTTGGTTGAAGGTGAAGCCGGATAATCCGGATGGCCCGGATGAACCGGAAGATTCAGATGACCCGGATGGCCCGGATGGCCCGGATAATCCGGATGTTGCTGGGTGATCCAGATAGTCGCGGACTTCCTTGAAGATCCAAGGTCGTCCGAAGGTGGCACGACCTATCATGATGGCATCTACGCCATATTCGTCGAAGGCCCGCTTGGCATCTTCGGCAGAGGTGATGTCGCCATTGCCGATGATGGGGATATGGATGCGGGGGTTGCGCTTCACCTCGCCGATGAGGGTCCAGTCGGCAGAGCCGGTATACATCTGACTGCGCGTCCTGCCGTGAATCGTCAGGGCCTGGATGCCGCAGTCCTGAAGTTGTTCCGCGAGAGAGGTGACGATGAGTTGTTCGTGGTTCCAGCCTAGGCGGGTCTTCACTGTGACAGGTAACTTCACGGCATCCACCACCTTACGGGTGATCTCCAGCATCTTCGGGATATTTTGCAGCATGCCGGCACCGGCTCCCTTACCCGCCACCTTCTTCACAGGGCATCCGAAATTCAGGTCGATGAGGTCAGGGCCTGCCTGTTCCACGATCTTTGCCGCCTCCACCATCGCCTCGATGTCGCGCCCGTAGATCTGGATACCCACAGGGCGCTCCTCGTCGCTGATGGTCAGTTTGTTGATGGTCGACTTCACATCACGTATCAGGGCCTCGGCACTCACAAACTCCGTATACACCATCGAGGCTCCGAACCGCTTGCAGAGCAGACGGAAACCGATGTCGGTGACATCCTCCATCGGTGCCAGGAACACCGGCTGTGAGCCGAATTCTATCTCACCTATCTTCATCTGAAGTACATTTTGGTCGCAAAGGTACAAAAAAATATGAAGATGGAAGATGGATAATTGGAAAATATTTCGTAATTTTGCACGCAGAATATGATGAACGAGGATTTTGACATACGCGAAGAACGGTTCTCGCAAGGTGAGAAAGACTTTGAGAACGCCTTGCGACCACTGGCTTTCAACGATTTCAGCGGTCAGAAGAAGGTGGTGGAGAACCTGCAGGTGTTTGTTGAGGCAGCCAAGTACCGTGGCGAGCCCCTCGACCACACCCTGCTGCACGGGCCTCCCGGACTGGGTAAGACCACCCTCTCGAACATCATCGCTAACGAACTCGGCGTAGGTTTCAAGATTACCTCAGGGCCTGTGCTTGACAAACCGGGCGATCTGGCTGGCATCCTCACCTCATTGGAAAAGAACGATGTGCTGTTTATCGACGAGATTCACCGTCTGTCGCCGGTGGTGGAGGAATACCTCTATTCGGCGATGGAGGACTACCGCATCGACATCATGATAGACAAAGGTCCTTCTGCCCGCTCGATACAGATAGACCTCAATCCCTTCACCCTCGTGGGTGCCACCACCCGTAGCGGACTGCTGACGGCACCGCTCCGTGCCCGTTTCGGTATCAATATGCACCTGGAGTACTACGACCCTGAGACGTTGCAGAAGATTGTAGAACGTTCGGCAGGCATCCTCGGTGTCCCCATCACAGAAGATGCTGCCTTGGAGATAGCAAGCCGCAGCAGAGGCACGCCACGTATTGCCAACGCCCTGTTGCGCCGTGTGAGGGACTTCGCACAGGTGAAGGGCAACGGCATGATCGACACGAAGATTACCCGTGTGGCTCTGACGGCACTGAACATCGACCAGTATGGTCTTGACGAGATCGACAATAAGATTCTGCTCACCGTCATCGACAAGTTCAAGGGAGGCCCTGTGGGCATCACCACCATCGCCACTGCCGTCGGCGAGGATGCAGGCACCATCGAGGAAGTCTATGAGCCTTTCCTGATTATGGAGGGCTTCATCAAGCGCACGCCGCGAGGCCGCATGGTCACCGAACTGGCTTACAAGCACTTTGGCCGCAACCCCTACGGTGGTAACATTATGGAACCAAATCTCTTCGACTGACCGGAAAATTAAAGCAATGATTATATGAATAAGAACGAGAAATTTGTCATCACCATTAATCGTGAATTAGGCAGCGGCGGTCGTACCGTTGGTCGTATTTTGGCTGAGAAGTTGGGTGTTCCATTCTACGACAAGGCACTTATCCATGCACTAGAAGAGAAGTACAACCTGACTTCCGAAGAGATAGAGCGCTTGAAGGGGCGTAGCAATAACTGGTGGACTGACTTCGAGCACGTTGTGAGTTTAGGTCACGGGATGTGCCTTGATACTCAGTCGAGTGGTGTCGATACAGTGACCACAAGTGTATTATTCAAGGCAGAGAAAGAAATCCTGGAGGGCATTGCTCAGGCCGAGTCGTGCGTGATTGCCGGCCGTCTGGCCTTTTTCGTGTTGAAGGCACATCCCAACCATCTGAGCATATTCATCCATGCCCCCATGAAGAACCGTTTGGAGCGTGTCATGCGCAAGAAGAATATAAGCGAGAAGGAAGCCGCTAAGTTAATTGAAAAGGTAGACAATATGCGCAAAGAGTATGTGAAGCGATTCGCACAAACCTCGCGCTACGACTCGCGTAATTACGATCTGGTCATCAACATGGATGGCAAAACTGAAGAAGAGGTAGCCCAGCACATATTAAATTTCATCGGATAGTCCACATTCTTTGCACCCATGATAAGAACAGGCGTATTTGTGGGGAGTTTCAATCCCTTTACCATCGGGCATGACTCAATCGTCAGACGGGTCCTGCCGTTGTTCGACCGGCTGGTGATAGGTGTGGTGGGCGACAATGTGCACAAGCCTGATATGCCAGCGGCTGTTGAGCGGATGGAGGCTATCAGGCAACTCTATGGCGATGAAGACCGTATCGAGGTAAAGTCTTATCACGGACTGGCGATGGACTTTGCCAAGGCCGAGGGCGCACAATATATAATAAAAGGTGTAAGGTCGGTAAGCGATTTCGAGTACGAACAGTGGCAGGCCGATTTCAACCGCCGTCTAGGAGGCATCGAGACCATCCTGCTCTATACTGAACCAGAACTGTCGAGCGTCTCTTCGAGTGCCCTGCGAGAACTGCAGCACTTCGGCGTCGATATCAGTCCTTTCCTACCGAAAAAAGAAAACCAATGATTACATACGAAACAGAAGGGGTGAAGTTCCCCAATATCGGAAAACGCGAGACCAGCAACTGGATTCGTCGGGTGGCGGCCTCCTACGGCAAGAAGGTAGGGGATGTAGCCTATTTGTTCGTCAATGACGAGAAGATACTTGAGGCCAATAACCAGTTTCTTGGTCACGACTACTATACGGATATCATCACCTTCGACTACTGCGATGGCAAGATAATCAACGGCGACCTGATGATCTCACTCGACACCGTCTTTACCAACGCAGACAAATTCGGGTGTCCCTACGACGAGGAACTGCATCGTGTAATCATCCACGGCATCCTGCACCTCTGCGGCCTCAACGACAAAGGTCCCGGCGAGCGCGAGATTATGGAAGCCGCTGAGGAGAAAGCCCTCGCCATGAGGGAGTAAAGAAGGATTTATTTGCCATCCAGTGTCACGATGGCCGACATGCCCGGCATCAGACGGGGATGCGGTGTGAGGGTGGCTTCCAAGTGTACCATACCGCTTTTTTCTACCACAGGACTGACTGCTGTGATGCTGGCCTGATGACGATCATCGGGATAGGATATCGGTGTCACGGTGATGACGGTGCCTTTCTCAAAACGCCGGAGTTCGTTTTCAAGCACATCGAAACTGACCTTCAAATGCTCGGTATCCACGATGCGGAACAGCGTCTCGCCAGGCACTGCCGTCGCATAGAGGACGGCATTGAGTTGAGTTACGATACCCGAGATGGGGGCTTGGATGGTACAGTAAGTCAACTGGTGTTCCAACTGGCGTAGGGCTGCCTTGGCGGTGTTATAGCCACTGTTGATGCGGGCCAGTTCACGGATATTCTCTGGTGCCTGATCGAATGCCCCGCGCTTATAGCCCTGTCCCATCAGGATGTTCTGATACTGGTATTCGGCCCGTTCCAGTTCCGTACGGCCCTTCACAATCTTATCCTCCGTAGCAGTCCTGTCGAGGCGTGCCACCACCTGCCCCTTATGCACACGCTGTCCCATCTCCACACCCAGCATGACGATCTGTTCGTTGATGCGGCTGGTGACGGCTACCTCCGCGACAGACATAATAGTGCCTTTACAGGAGAAAGCCGCAGCGGCAACAACTTTCTTCACCGGTTTGGCAGGGGTGGCAGGCTTTGCAGCAGCGGTATCTGCCTCGTTGTTACCCACAGGCTCATTCTTCTGCCCATTCTGGCAGGCCATCAGCACCACACTCAGTGCCAATACTATGGCGGTAGCAAACTTTTCACTTTTCATTTTTCACTTCTCACTTCTTTAATTCGTTCCTGTTAGTGTCAGTAAATGATAATAGGTAGTCCAATACTTTTCGAGTGCCGACAGATATTGGTTATAGGCCTCGTCGCGGCGGTTCTGCGCCAACGTATAGGTGTTGATGTCGCAGAGGCCGTTGGCATAGTTCTCAGCATTCAGTTCAAAGACCTCGTCTGCCATAGAGACAGCCTCATTGGTTCGCTCCAACAGCAGACGGTAGGTGTTGATGTTGTGGAGGGTTGAGACGACATCCTCCCTCAGCGTGCGTTCCGCCTCATCGAGGGCACTCTCCTCCCGCTCCACCCAAGCCTGCGCAGCAGCATGACGGCTCTTGGCGGCACCGTGATCCATCAGGGGTACACTGAGCGTAACGGCTCCCAGGGCATAAAGCCTTTGGTCTCGGTAGGCACGACCTATGACATCGTCCACCTGCTGCATCCCCACATTGACGTCTAACGATGCATTGAGCCCTTTTTCCTTCTGCGCCTTTTGCTCCTGCTGGCGCGACTCGGTGAGTACGGCTATCTGATGCTGATAGACGGGACTGTTGGCCAAAGCCAGGCCGATGGCATCGGCAGCAGTCAGGGAGATGGTCTTGGGCTCCTGCGGAAACAGTAAACTCATGGTTCCCGACAAACTATCGTCACTCATTCTCAGATAGGATGCCAGTCGTGTGCGGGCTTCCGTTTCTGCCGTGCGTGCCATCGACAGTGCGTTGGCGGCATTGATGCGTTGCAACTCCAGTGAACGCAGTTCAGCCAAGGTCACCATCGCGATACTGGCTTTCTCACGGGCGATGGCCAACAGGGTGTCGGCAGTCTGCAAGTTACGGCGATACATATCTACCTGGCCCTGTGCGCAGACCAGTCGGAAGAAGCGTTGCGTCACCTCCTCGGCAATGGTGTTCATATCGTATTGGTGCTGCTGGCGGGCAGCCTTCAACCGCTGGTCTTCGACGGTTTTCTCCCAACGATAGGGATTATAGCCTAAGAGTGTCTGTCGATAGCCTACTAACAAGGGGGCAGCCACAAACTGTCGCACCAGACTGCTGTTCTTATCCGAACTGAAATACTCTGTCCAGATGGCCTGCGTACCGACATAGGCTTCACCTCCCCAGTTCAGCATCTTCTGAGTCAACCTGACACTGGCTGCTGTCGAGAAATTGTCGAAGTTACGTATATACACATAGTCGCGTGTCGGGTCACTAATCAACTTCTGATAATATGGCGCCACATGGAGGGTCAACTGCGGCTTCCGCAAGGCAGTGAACTCATCGTAATGCAACTGGTAGTAGTCGTACTCGTGCTGGCTCTGGAAGGCGATGATCGTACTGTCCTGTGCCTGGCGGATGGCCGTTTCAAGGCTCAGTGCTGGCTGCGCAGAACAAGTGAGAAGTGAGAAGGGAGAAGTGAAAAGTGAAAAGTGAAAGGTGAAAAGTGCTGCGCACAGCAAAAAGCGCAACAACCCTTGTCCATATCCTTTTATATTCTGCATATATGTAATCATAATTCTCTCACCTTTTCAATATTCACCTTTTCCAATTTATCCTTCACCTCCTCATAACTCCCGTCTGCTGCCACGCGCCCATCTTGCAACAAGATGACGCGGTTACAATGTTTGATTGTGCTCAGGCGATGGGCGATGACAACGCGCGTACATTTCAGTTTGGCCAGACTCTCGGTGACGATATGCTGACTGATATTGTCGAGTGCCGAGGTGGCCTCGTCGAGGAAGAGAATCTTCGGCTTTCTTACCAGTGCCCGCGCGATGAGGATGCGCTGCCGCTGTCCGCCAGAGACACCCTGTCCATCTATGCTTATATGCGTCTGCATGCCCAAAGGCATCTTCTCTATATCCTTGTCAAGGGCCGCCATTCTGGCAGCCTCCCAGGCATCGTCTTCCGTCAATACCGGGTTGTTGAAGATGATATTGTCAAGGATGGTGCCCTCAATGAGTCTGTCGTCCTGCAGACAGATGCTGATGCAGAACTGGCGGAAACTGCGCAGATTAATATCGCTGATATCATACTGATCGTAGAAGATGGATCCGGCCAGCGGGTGCTCCAAGCCCAGCATCAGTCGCATGAGTGTGCTCTTACCACAACCAGAGGGTCCGACAAGGGCCACGTAGTCACCGCTGTTGATGCTTAGGTTGAGACCGTCAAAGAGCATCGGCATGTCGTCGGCATAGCGGAACTTCAGGCCGCGAATGTCCACGCGGCCTGAGATACTCTTGACCACATGGGCATCCTCCTTCGTCTCAGGCTTCGCTGTCATGATAGGACGGAACAGTCGCAACTCCGGCAGTATGCGTGACACCATTTTTGTGATACCCTGCAACTGAAGGACGGCATCACAGACGAGACCCAGGACAGCACAATAGGCAATATAGTCGGAAAGCGACAGTCCGTAGTGCCAGGCCGCCCACATCGTCACGATCATAGGCAGGAACTTGAGGCAATAACTGACAGCAGTCACATAGAAACTGGCCAACGGCTGGCGGCTGCTATACTGCTCTGTGGGTGCGTATGCCTTTGCCCATTGGTGGTAGGCGCGGAATTCGGCGCCGCTGGTCTTGATTTTCTGAATGCCAGAAAACAAGGAGAATAGTATGCCTATGAGGTGCGAATTGCTGTCATTGACGTTCAGTTGTATCTTTTTTGTATAATAGTACTCCATAAAAATACCTACTAACCGTAGCATGATGACGCTGATGCCGGTGAAGAGCAGCGGGCCGCCATAGATAAAGAATTGTACGAACATGATGGCTGAGAACAGGAAAGTCAGCATGGTCGACAGGAAACTGGCCGTCAGGAGCGAACTGACGCGCGACAACGACAGCAGGCGGTTGGAGAGATCACCTGGCGTATATGCCTTGACAAACGTCGTCGGCAGCAACAGCAGGCGCGACATCAGGGCGGTCTGCAGGGTATATTCCACCTTGTCCTTAATGCGTATGACCACCAAGTTGCGGGCCACTTGCACCATCGTCAGGCCGACGGCAGCGCTGAAGAGCAGCGTCGCAATGGGAACTATCTGACTGGCATCGCCCGAGGGAATGACCTCCGAGAATATCAGTTTGCACACGTATGGTGTGAACATGGTGAGCAGAATGACGGCAACGCAAGCCAACAGACTATAGACGAAGTCGTACTTGCACAGGCTGTACATGGCATAGTGCATGAGTCCCTTGACTGTCAACTTGTCTTCTGGAAGAGGCTGACAGGCTATCACCGCCTCTTTCTTCAGCAGGTCGGCGCTTTTGCTCGCCGACATCATCTTACCCGTCTTGGGGTGTTTGAAGGTATAGTCCGTGAAACCGGGTACAAGTAATACAGGCATATTGTCATTAGCCATGAATCCTAACATATAACCCGTACAGCGCGTCCACCAGTTTTCGGATAGGGTGATTTCGCGGAAAAAGATGTTATATTGCTCCAGCAACATCTCTATCTGCTCGAAGTCCGCAGGTAAATCTATAGTCGATTGCATCTGTTTCCACAGTTTGCGGTCTATCATAGAGCGCAGGATATCCTGCGCCTGGCTCATCGCCTTGCGGTCGCCATCCATGCGCTGGGCTAACTGTTGAAGGAATAGATTCGTTGCCATCGTATCAGGCGTATTTTAAGAGATTACTATACAGGCCGTCTATCTGCCTCAACTGGTCATGCGTGCCATGCTGGGTGATGTGTCCGTTCTCTATCACGTAGATTTGGTCACAGTCGGCAATGGTCTCCAGTCGGTGGGCAATCATGATCATGGTCATACCCATGTTATAGAGGCTTTCCATCACCTTGGCTTCTGTTTGAGGATCCAGTGCCGAGGTGCCTTCGTCCATCAACAGAATGGTGGGTTCCTTGGCCAGTGCGGTAGCTATCTCGATGCGCTGACGCTGTCCACCACTGAAGTTCTTGCCGCGCTCCATGACGGTTCCTTGATAGGCCCTCGGACGTTCCATAATTTCGTGGTGTATCTGTGCATCGTTGCAAGCCAGCACCATGGCGAAGTCCTCTATCGATTCGTCCCACATCTTCACGTTATCCGCAATAGTACCCTCGAAGAGTATCACGTCCTGGTTGATGACCGACACCGAGTTGACGAATGTCATGCGGTCAATGGCACTGCGGGGCTTGCCATCGAAGAGCACCTCACCCTCCCAGGGCTCGTACAATCCCGACACAAGACTTATCAGCGTGCTCTTGCCGCAGCCCGAGGGTCCCACTAAGGCTATGCGTTCACCAGGCTTGATCGTAAGCGAGAAGTGGCTGAGAATAGGGGGCAAGTTGCGGTCGTAGCCGAAGGTGACATCGCGCAGCTCTATCTCACCCGTCAGTTTCGCTATATCTGGCAGATCATCGCCTTCCGGTAATCGCAGGTCAGCGCATTCTTGCCCGCAATCGGTCACATCCTTGATGCGCTGGATAGACGAGTTAAACCTCAAAATGGTCTGTACGTTGTCAATCGTTCTGCTAATGTGATAGATAGACTCATTGATCAGTCCCTGCGATGCCAGGATCATACCGGGTGTCATCTTACCTTGCAGGATATACCATGCACCGAGGCACAATATGGTACCATTGGTAAGTTGCAGTACAATCTGTGGCAAAGCACTTAGGAAGATAGAGTTGGTAGTGGTCTTCACGCGGGCATTCATAGACTGAGCGTAGGTTTTCTCCCACTGGGCAAAGAAGTGCCGTTCACCACCTATCGACTTGATGGTCTCCAGATTGTTCATGCCCGTCATCGTGACGTTCTGCAGTCTTGCCTCGGTCACATCCAGGTTCATGGCTATCTTCTTCTGCACCTTGGCTGTGGAGCGCATGACATAAATAAGTAATAGTACAGAGAATATCTCCAACAAGCCCAGCTGCCAGTTGAAGAGCATCACAATGCAGCAACAGGCAGCAGGTAGGATAAGGTAGGAGATGATGGGTAGGGAGTAGTCCATCATCCTGATGGTTTTCGGAATGGTCGTATAGCGGGCCACCAGTTCGCCGGGCGTAAACTGGCTGAGCAGGGTCATCGGTAGGCGCAGTACCGTCCACAGGTAGTTTGACGTCGTGGTGATATTGAACTTAGCCTGACTCTTACGTCTAAATATGGCGAACGCAACCCATGCTGCCAGTTCAATCGCGAACAGCATGATGTAAAGCACCAGCAGCGGTGAGAACCATTCCGGATTTTTCTGGGTGATGATATTATCGGTATATACTTGCTGGAACAGCGGCGGGAATATATTGGCCACAGCGTTGATGGCAGCAATTATGATGCCGTTAAGGGCAAATATTAAATTACCCTTAAGGAAATACCTGAGAGCCGACATTATCGACATTTGGGATTTCTTACCGCGCGTATGTTCTGTCTTCATTCAAACTTCAACGTTAGGTTACGGAAGCGTGTGCGGCTCGCCTCAAACAGATACTGGAACATGCTGAGGCGACGGGTCTCTGTGAGTACAGAGCAGTAGGTGCCGATGCCCATGCTCACGTCAACAGGTTCACCGAACGACCAGTCATAGCGCGTGACGTCTTCCGGCGAGCGCAACAACTCGATACGTACCTCATAGACCACATCACCCTGTTCTAACAACCGCTTGGCCAGGATGTTCGATTTCAGTGTCTGGCGCACTTCGTCGGCATCGGCAGGATAGCGCACCACCTGAGTGATACGCCCGCGCACATAGCCTATCTCGTCGCGCTTCTCGTCGGCAGGCCACACCTGGGCCTCCATGCCTATACGCAAGTCGCGCTGCGCCTCGTTGTCAGCGTAGGCGATGAGTTGGGTACGCTGCGCCTGATCGCCTGTGGCATTCCCGTCGATGACACTCACGATAGGGTCGAAGGCCTCGAAGGGCTCATTATCCGTTTTCGCACTGATTACCAGACCATCCACCGTGCTCGTCAGGAAACTATGACTGTCGCCGATGGACACCAGCGCCACCGTCTGTCCCTCATGCACACTGTCGCCATTATGCACCAGCATCGATCGCACCATTCCCTTATTAGGCAGGGTGATGTCAGTGGTGCCTTGCACAGGAAACACCACGCCCGAATAGTAGGCCTTGTCGCTGACCGTCCCGAGAAAGCCCCAAACGATGAAGGCTCCCAGCAGGATGATGATGGCGGTGGCCAGCAGATAAGTAGGCACTGCGGTCACTCGGAGGTGTTCGTTTATCTCCTTTGGTGAATTCATATTATCTTCTTATTATTTTCTTTTGGTTCGATATGACGCTACAAAGATACAAAGAATAATCGGACTGACCAAATATCAGTCCGATTTTTTTAGGGAGTACTTACTGGTCGGGCTCGTCGTTGCGCTGCCCCATCAGCGTGCGCACGGCCTCATTGGCGGTGTCCAACTGCGTGTCAGGCTATCCAGTCCCAGGAGCGTGAGGTGCTGGCCTGCCTGGGTGTCCGCATGCAGTTCCTGCAACATCTGCTGGAGTTTGCTGCTCTCCTAGGAGTAGTTCTCGACAGGATCCACATTGTATTTCTTCACGATGTTCCAGAGATAATCGGCTGCCTCCTTCTTCTCGGTGTCATAGCCGAACCGGCGATACATCTTCAACAGGTTGACCAACTGCCTGAAAAGATTGTCGCGACGGTCATCCTCGTCGGCGATCTTCTGGGTGTAGTCGCTGGCGCGACTCAACTTGTAGGCATCGTCCACCGCCGTCACACTGTCCTTGAACGACGTATAGACTGGCTCTACTTTCGTGGGCAACTGACTCTGGCCTTCCTCACCAGAGTCACGGAAGTCCTTGACCAGTTTGGCCACCTGCTGAACAAACTCTACGAATCCTGCCATACGCAGGACCTTCAACTGAAAATTCACAATCTGTTTAATACTTGCCATACTATAAACTAAAAACTATTTTTTTTAAACACGGATTATATGGATTATAAGGATTTGTGCTTTGCACATTCTTTGGGAAATGAGCCTCAGGTCTGGGGGAAGACATTCTGACCTCGGAGAAACGTGACCCGATTTGGAGGGAAGATATCCAGACCTCGGAGAATTGTGTCTTGGATCTGAGGCATATCATTCCGACCTGAGGATGGTCTGCCCCGGATTCGGGGCAGGCTATTCCGACTCAGGGACGGCTTGTCCATAATCTCGCTCACATCATTCTTACGCATAGATGTTATTTCCCGCTTTTAGAGCACACTGGCCTGTACGGCGACCGTGCCGATGACGGTGCTGATGATGGTGACAAGCACCTGGAGCACCTTCTTCACTGTTGACCACTTGATTTTCTTCATACGCAATACGTCGCTGCGATGACGGTGGGCTTCGACGGCGATGGCCGACAGTCGCTTGCCGTTATAGACTCCCCAGCCTCCCTCACAATGAGACAGGTACAGGTTGATGGCCACATAGAGACCCAGGCCTGTGGCACCTTCCTCGGCATACATATCGGCCACCTCAGGCACCGATAGTAAATCGCGTTGCAATCTGATATATCCTTGCGCAAAATGCGCCGTAAACCTTTCGGAATAGTTTTCTTTCATACCTTTGCTCATTAAAAAAATTTCGGCGGCAAAGGTATGAAAATCGTCAAAACCCTGCAAGGTTTTTACCGCTGGGTTAAGACGTGGGTTAAAAGTTAAAGCGTGGGTTAAAACGTGGGTGAAAAAAAAGGGCTTTTACAGCCCATTTTCTTCTAAAATCTGCTTGAAGCGGACACCATTCGGTCGAATGGTCGGCAATCTTCTCCGCCCGCAACATCCTTAGTTTGACGAGCGTGATGATGCCCGAAGTCCTCAACCAGTTATAGAAGTCTCTCACGGCCTGTTCCTCGTTGTACTGCCCACGCAGGAAGCGGTAGTAATTGCCATATAAAGCCACGGGGGCCGTGCGCCTTCATCGGCACGTCGCCCATGGCCTCCATGTTGCTTTTCAGTTTGTCGCATTTCTTCAACCAGTATGCCTGTCCGGACATCTGGCCCTATTGATAGGTTCAGGCGGATGAACTCGCCCGCCGTTGTGCTCTATATAAACAGGTCGTCCGTAGTTACCTCGTTCTGTATCATGTTGTAGTAACTGTTGTGGGCGATGCCGTTCGTTGTCACCATGACAAGGTGAAGCGTGCGCTTGTCCTTCGACAGTTCTTGGTAAGCATCTTGCTTGTTTTGTAGTTCCTTTGCATAATCCTTGTCAATGGTGAAGATGCTTGAAGCATGCTTCATCTCGCAAAGGTCTGTAAAACCGTCTGCACGTTGGATGACCAGGTCTATCTGCGCCCCATGCCGTTCGGTTGTCCCACGGACAAACCAGGAACACACGTTTGTCTGGACGCCGGAGATGCCCAGTGCGGCTTTTATCTGAGGGATGTGTTGGAGGCATACCCGTTCGAAGGCATGCCCTTTCCATGTGTTATGGGATGTTGAGGTGAACGTGTTCGACCAGTAATGCTCGTCGCTGAAAGCATTTTTCTTGATGCAGAGGTAATAAAAGAGCGTGTAATTGTCAATCAACTGGTACATGGCGTTCGTCTCTGCTGTATCGGCAGAAGCGAAGCGACGGATGAAGCCGCACTCTTCCAGTTCTTCCAGGATGGTGGAGAATGTCCCTCCGTCTGTAAGTTTACTTGATGACAGGATGTCCTCTCTTGACATGCCCGATTTCCTGCCGTCGCTCAGACATGTTATAACCTTGAGGTAATTCTCCGGGCGTTTGAACAGGATGGCATATAGTGCTTCAAACTCATCACGCAGTTGGGCTGTCTCCGTGAAGAAGAGTTGGTCAACATTCTGGGCAACGCTTAATCCTTTCTTCAGGAAACTCCAGTAATAGGGTATGCCGCCGAGAATCATGTAGAGTTCGAGCACATCCTTCCTGCCAAGGGCAAGGTTGGCTCCTTTGGCATAGAGTTCGCACTCGCGCAGCGTGAAAGGTACGAGTTTGATGCGGTTGGTCAGTCGGCCGCGAAGACCGCCTTTGTCTTTGAGGAGTTTTTTGCTGATCCATGAGGTGGCACTGCCACACACGATCAGTACGATGTCCTTCTCCCGACGTGCCGTAGCCCATCCGTTCCAGAAGTTTTCCAAGGCACCGATAAGATTCCCCTTGGGCGTATCCATCCATGGGAGTTCGTCGATGAAAAGGACTTTCTTGCCAGCCGGAGCCTGATTGACATGTTGCTTCAATAGTTCAAAGGCATCCATCCAGGTCTTCGGTATGGCGCACTTGGCAAAGCCTGCTGCTACCAATGAGTTACGGAATGCACTCAACTGCTGACGCAGTGTCCCTTTTGCTACACCAGTATGCTGGAAACAGAACTGGTAGTTGAAGGTTTCGCGGACAAGATATGTCTTTCCTACACGTCGCCGGCCATAGACTGCACAAAACTGAGACTCCTCGTTTTCAAGAAGACTCAGCAGTTCCCTTTGTTCTTTTTCACGTCCTACTATCATTGAAACAATATGTTGTTTTATACTTTCCGCTGCAAATATAATAAATAAGTACTTATAATCAGCGGAAATTTATAATTTTCTTTATATTTCCGCTAAAAATAAGCACTTATTAACACATTGACCTTTTTTCCGCCTATCGCTGGGGCCAGGCCCTGGTGATAGGTTTATGCCAACTGCTTCTCGTCATCGGATGACCTCTAAGGCCTTTTGCACAATCTCGCTCTGTTCGTTGAAGACAGAGAAGTATTCGCTCATGTCCCAGATGTCGCGGGCGATGAGGGCCTTCAATTGCAGACGGAGATAGGGTAGTGTCTTTTCCAGTTCGGCCTCGTCCTTCGGTTCTATCTTCTGTTTCTTGCCCTCGGCGATGATTTCGTCGACGAGGCTCTGCGGCACCTCGAAGTGCTGCTTGAAGTCGGCAAAGTTCTCCCAGCGTTTCTTAAGGCTCTTCCTGTTCTTATCGACATAACGGAGGTTCGACTGGATGACAATCGACTTGGCCGCCAGTTCCCGATGGAATCGGGTATAAATAGTGGTGTCGAGGGCGACATAGTAGTCGGGCATGATGCCACCCCCGCCATAGACCGTGCGGTGCTCGCGGAGGGTCTCGAACTTCAAGGAGTCGGCGAAATGGATGCTGTCGGCATTGGTCAGTTCGCCGCTTTTCAGGCGGTTCAACATGTCCATCGCATAGTCCTGCTTGTCGCCCTTGGTATAGGGTTTCTGAATGCAGCGGCCCGAGGGGGTGTAGTAATGGGCGATGGTGAGACGGATCATGGAGCCATCGGGCATGTCGATGGGACGCTGGACAAGTCCCTTGCCGAAGGTACGGCGCCCCACCACAAGACCACGATCCTGATCCTGGATGGCTCCGGTGACAATCTCTGCTGCCGAGGCGGTATAGCCGTCGACGAGTACGACAACCTTTCCTGTCGTAAACTTTCCGCCGTCATGGGCCCTATATTCATTTCGCTGAACCGTACGTCCTTCGGTATAGACGATCATATCTCCCTGCTGCAGGAACTCGTCGGCGATATCGACGGCAGCCTTTAGATAACCACCGCCATTCTCCTGCAAGTCGAGGATCAGGTCTTTCATACCCTCGCCACGTAGTTTCTCAAGACTCTCCACAAACTCATCGTGGGTCTGCGCCCCGAAGTTGCCGATGCGGATAAAGCCGATGCCTGGGCGGATCATATAGGTGGCATCGACTGAACGCATGGGAATCTTGTCACGGACTACGGTGAAGTTGAGGCGGTCCTTGATACCTGAACGGATGACACCGAGGTTCACCTTTGTGCCCTTCGGACCTCGCAGGCGCTTCATAATCTCCTCCTTCGACATATTCACACCTGCAATGGCAGTATCATTGACGCTGACGATACGGTCGCCAGCGATGATGCCCACCTTCTCAGAAGGGCCATTAGTAACGGGCTGAATTACCATCAGGGTGTCTTGCAACATATTGAACTGTACGCCGATACCTTCGAAATTGCCGTTGAGCGGCTCGTTAAGTTCCTTCACCTCCTTAGGAGTGGAGTAACTGGAATGGGGGTCGAGTTTGTCGAGCATCCCCCGGATGGCATCCTCAACGAGTTTCTGTTCATCGACGCTGTCGACATAGAGGTTGTTGATGCACATCTCGGCATACTGTAACTTACGCAACGGCGAGTCTTCACGATTGTTTATTCTAAACTGTGCCGCAGCACTGAGGACGAACAGCGACAAAAACGCTGTAAACAAAAAGTTCTTATTCATAAATATCTTCTTCGGGGCGGTCTTCCTCGATGACGAGGTTGTCGATGATGAAGTTCTGACGCTCCATCGTGTTCTTGCCCATATAGTATTCTAATAGTTTCTGTACCTGGTCGTTCTTGTGGAGGGTGACCTGCTCCAAACGGATGTCTGGCCCGATGAAACCGGCAAATTCCTCAGGGGAAATCTCACCCAGACCCTTGAATCGGGTGATCTCAGGATCGGGCCCTAATTCGCCGATGGCTTTCAGGCGCTCCTCCTCACTGTAGCAATAGCGGGTGATGAAATCGCTTTTCTTGTCACCCTTGGCGTCTGCCTGCGCAATGACCTGTTTGTTCTTGATTTTCGTACGACGGTTACGCACTCGGAAGAGAGGTGTCTGCAACACGTAAACATGCCCCTTCTTGATAAGTTCGGGGAAGAACTGGAGGAAGAAGGTGATGATGAGCAGACGGATATGCATGCCGTCGACATCGGCATCCGTCGCCACGATGACCTTATTATATCTTAGTGTGTCGAGACCTTCCTCAATATCAAGGGCGGCCTGCAGGAGGTTGAACTCCTCATTCTCGTAGACCACCTTCTTGGTGAGACCGAAGCAGTTGAGCGGCTTGCCGCGCAAGGAGAAGACGGCCTGCGTGTTCACATCACGGCTCTTGGTGATGCTGCCGCTGGCAGAGTCGCCCTCAGTAATAAAAATGCTCGACTCTTCCTTTCGCTCATCCTTGACATCGGAGAAGTGGATACGACAGTCACGGAGTTTGCGGTTGTGGAGGTTGGCCTTCTTGGCGCGTTCACGAGCCAGTTTGGTGACGCCCGCCATCGCCTTGCGCTCCCGTTCACTCTCCTTGATCTTATTTTCCAAGACCTCTGCCACATCGGCATGGATATGCAGGTAGTTGTCCACTTCCTGTTTGATGAAGTCACCCACATACTTATTAATGCTCACCCCGTCAGGAGCCATCGTCAACGAGCCGAGTTTGATTTTCGTCTGACTCTCGAACATCGGTTCCTCCACATTGATGGCAATGGCCGCCACGATGCCCGTACGGATGTCGCCATACTCATATTTACCGTAGAAGTCCTTGATGGTACGGGCAATATGTTCCTTGAAGGCACTTTGGTGTGTACCACCCTGTGTGGTATGCTGACCATTGACGAAAGAATAGTATTCCTCGCCATACTGGTTGGCGTGGGTAAAGGCTATCTCGATGTCCTCGCCTTTGAGGTGTATGATGGGATAAAGGCCATCATTCGTCATCCGGTCGTTGAGCAGATCCTCCAATCCGTGGCGGGAGAGGATGCGCCGCCCGTTATACATGATGGCAAGTCCTGTGTTCAGGTAGGTGTAGTTGCGGAGCATGTTCTCCACGATGTCATCCTGGAACTTATAGTTCAGGAAGAGCGTATCGTCCGGCTCGAAGAAGATATAGGTACCGTTCTCGTCTTGCGTCTTCTCTGTCTTGTCGCTGGTCATCTCACCTTTCTCGAAGGTGGCCCTGCGCATCATGCCGTCGCGGTAACTGCGTACCTCGAAATGACTGCTCAGGGCGTTGACAGCCTTCACACCGACACCGTTCAGGCCCACCGACTTCTTAAAAGCCTTCGAGTCGTATTTACCACCGGTATTCAGCACGGAGACGGCTTCTATCATCTTGCCCTGCGGGATGCCACGTCCATAGTCGCGGACGGAGACACACAGGTTGTCCTCGATAGTTACCTCGATACGGTCGCCTGCCTTCATCTTGAATTCGTCGATGGAGTTGTCGATGACCTCTTTCAACAGCACATAGATACCGTCTTCTGGTAAGGAACCATCGCCCAAACGTCCGATATACATACCCGGACGGGTACGCACGTGCTCCATATCACTCAGATGACGGATGTTCTCGTCATCATACTGTACTTGTTCCTGTGGGGTTAGGTTAATTTCTTCGTTCATAGATTCTTTCTGAAACATCTTCTGCGTTTATGTTGTGTGTGTTCAAGGTACTGCCACTGCGACTGCACCTTCTCATTGGTCTCCATTTCTACGTTGGTCTCGCCCCATTTGAAACCATACTTCTGATACCAGGGGATGAGGTCGTAGAACAACAGGGCATTGGCACCCTTCTGTTGATATTCGGGCAGGATGCCCACCAGCATCAGATCGACACACTCTGCCTTATGGAACTTCAGGGCCCTGATACAATGCCACCAACCGAAAGGCCAGAGGCGACCCCGATGGCACTTTTGCAAGGCGCGGGTCATGGAGGTAATCGAGATACCCACACCGATGATATCGTGATTGGGGGTGTTCCAGTCTTCGATGAGGCAGAGCAGGTTCATGTCGAGCATGGGGAAATACATCTTCAGATACTCGTCGATCTGTGCTTCCGTCATCTGGGAGTAGCCATAGAGATGCCCAAATGACTTGTTGACCACATCGAGCACCTTACGGCCTATCTGTTCCTTGCCGAACACCTGACTGCGCTTGGGGTGCATGGGATGCAGGTTATAGCGCTTCATCACCAGTTCTGCAATCTTCTTGTATTTCTCAGGCATCTCATCTTTCGGCACGATGAGTTTGAACTCCACGTAGTCGTTGTCCTTCTCCCAGCCACCGAGTTGTTCCAAATGCTTGGGGTAGTAAGGGTAGTTATAGATGGTAGCCATTGTACCCATCTGGTCGAAGCCTTCTACCAGCATACCCTCAGGATCCATATCCGTAAAGCCTAAAGGACCCACAATCTCCGTCATACCCTTCTCTCGCCCCCATGCCTCGACGGCATCAAATAAGGCTCGACTCACCTCGATATCATCGATGAAATCGACCCATCCGAAGCGGACGCTCTTGCGCTCCCACTTCTCGTTGGCACGGCGGTTGATGATACCGGCAATGCGCCCTGCTACCTTACCATCCTTATAAGCCAGGAAATATTCTGCCTCGCAGAATTCGAAAGCGGCATTCTTATCCTTGCGCAAGGTGTGCATGTCGTCAGTAAACAAGTTGGGCGCGTCGTACTGATTGCCCTCATACAAATCGTAATGAAAGTCGATGAAGGCTGTCAGACCCTTCTTGTCCGTTACCTTCTTAATAACTACAGATGACATACTTTCTGTCTTTAAAGCCTTAATTCGTTGCAAAGATACAAAAAAGGAGCGAAGAAGTGAAAAGTGAAAAGTGAAAAGTGGTTAAAGACGTCATATTTTTCGGCAAATGAACAACTGGTGCCCTCTGTTAGCAACCGTTGTGGCGAAGATAAATACGTCGCCACCGTCTTTCAATTTCAGTTTTTTGCGGAGTTCAGCAACGGACATGGGGAAGTTGCGCACCGTGATATTGGCTCTGTCGATACCCGCAAGAACCGCCTTCAATTCGTGTTTGTTCATCGAAGTTGTCTTTTCGATGATAAAACGGCGGCCTGGGAAGTCTGGAATATCCGTATCGGAAACAAACAGGTGACTATTGCAATCGAGTTGTCTTACCCCAAACCGCTGTTCCAGCAGTACGAAGCATCCTGCTTTCATGATGGAGGCGTTTGGCTCGAATAAGAAGTGAAAAGTGAGAAGTGAAAAGTGAGAAGTGGGGGTGAAATTAGGGACAAGACTCACAGTGTCAAACGTAAAGCGTTCCGTAGCGCCACCTGACAACAGATTGACACAAACCACCTTGGCCGTGGAAAACTTTTCACTTTTCACTTCTTCGCTTCTCACTTCTACCAGCAGTTCCTTGCACTCATTATCCACTGATACGATATGCACAGCATTGACTTGGGCGAGGCACTTTTCACTTTTCACTTCTCGCTTTTCACTTATATCTGCCACCGCCTTCCGCCAGTCAAGCATCGGCGAGAGTTTCAGCATGATACGATCTGCCTTTTCCAACATTTCATCGAGGATTTCCAGTACATTGGGGGTGCAGTCGGCTATGCCGTAAGTCCTGCTTCCATGGACATCGCGACGGGCTGGGTCGAGATAAATCAAGTCTGCATGATCCAGCCGGTGCAGATAGTCGGTACCGTCGCCACAGACCACCTCGATATGCCGAAGACCCAAACGTTTGTAATTCTCCGATGAAATGGCGCAAAGTTGAACCTGACGCTCCACATGGACGGCTCGTCTGAATCCCTGGGAAAGAAATGCGATATCAACCCCAAAACCTGCCGTTAAATCGACCACGAGTGCTCCTTCTCCTGCGATACGAGCCTTGTATCTGGCCGTCTGTTCACTGGAACACTGCTCCATCGACAGATGTGGGGGATAGATGATGCCCTCGACAGATGCCCAAGAGGGAATCTTCGTCCTCGCCATCTGTCTGCCCGCTATCTGTTCCAAGGCAAACGTCAAGTCCACTTCTGGGTCTTTTGTGCCCCGAAGTGCCAACTGATGGAAATCAGCCTCAGCATGCTCACGAATGAAATCTTTCGTTGCTTGGTTCATTTCGTCTGCAAAATTAGTGGATTTATTTGTAATTTTTACTGGCGGCAGCAAATTATTCACTTTTCACTATTCACTTTTCACTTTTTTTTCGTACCTTTGCACCCAAACAACCATTATAACATTAAAAATGAAAAAGAAAGTCCTGATCTTGGCAGTTATCACGATAGCATTTGCTGCCAATGTCCGTGCAGGCGGACTGATGACCAACACCAACTACCACATCGCCTTCGACCGCATGATGGCCCGAGGCGCTACGTTCGACATTGATGCAGCCTACTCCAACCCCGCAGGCCTCGCCTGGGGACATGAAGGCTGGCAACTCTCACTCAACTTCCAGAAACCCTGGCAATATCGTGACATCAAACTGGGTGATACTAAATACGAAGGTAAGGCCTCTGCCCCCATCGTACCTGCCCTCTTCGCTTCTTACAAAAAAGACAAATGGGCCATTTCATCGATGATTGGCATTGTGGGCAGTGGCGGATTCGTAGAATATAAGCAAGGTGTCCCCATGTTCAACGTATTGTTAGGCAGCACCATCACCTCGCTGACTCAGAGTCTGAATCAGGCTACGCAAGGTTTTGCGCCCGTGGTAACTCCCGACCAGTTTGACTCCGAGATGAAGGGCAAGCAATATATCTATGGCGGACAGTTGAATTTTACCTATAAGATCCTCGATTGCCTCTCGGCGGCGGCAGGTGTTCGTGCCAACTATTATGATGGCTATTACCGTGGCCATGTCAATGCAAATCACTCTACGATGGGAAATCTCGCCAGTCTTTCGCTCGATGTCGACCAGAAGGGGTGGGGGTTTACGCCTCTCGTTAGCCTGGCATTCCATCAGGGACCATTCACGCTGACTGCTCGTTATGAGTTCCGCACCAAGATCAGTACTAAGAACGAGACGAACTCCCTGGCGGCTTCGCTCAACTCTGACCAATTGGTTGTGGCTCCATTGACACAGTTGGTTGTTGCTGGTGCTCTGCCCGCAGAGCAGGCGGCTGCAATGGCTGCACAGATTAAGTCTACGGTAGAAGGCGGCTTGTCAACCTATACCGCTCCTTATGAGGATGGTGCTCGCACGCGCTACGACATGCCTGCCCTGCTCTCTGTGGCTGCCGGCTACGAGTTCACCCCGAAACTCCGTGCCACCCTCGAGTACCACTTCTTTGACGATAAGAATGCCAAGATGGCCAATGACCGCCAAGAGGAACTGACACATGGCACTCATGAGATATTGGCTGGTATTGAGTATGACATCAACGATAAGTTTACCGTCAGTTGCGGTGGTCAGCGTACCGACTACGGACTCTCCGACGGCTACCAGCAGAACACCTCTTTCGCCTGCGACAGTTATAGCGTCGGTCTGGGCGGTGCCTGGAACATCACTGAGAAAGTACGTCTGAATGCCGGCTACTTCATGTCGATTTACAGCGACTACGACAAGCAGACTTCCTATGGTGTAGAGACCTATTCGCGCACCAACTACGTGGTAGGTTTGGGTGTCGACTATAAGTTCTAATCTCAAATAACATTTTTTAAGCGTCACACAAATACAGATATCATAAATATTGTATATCTTTGCACCCATGAATAATAACTAATAACTTTCGATATGAAGCAATTAATTAAAAAGACGCTGGTCTGTTTGTTTGGTACAGGCCTCATGACCACGCAGGTTTCTGCACAGTTGTCATCCAACCCTAACAAGTTCCTGGGTAATATCACAACCCAGTATCGGATGGATGCCGGAGGTGGCGTGCCTAAGTACTACGAACTATGGAACCAGGTGACGCCAGAGAACGAGTCCAAGTGGGCTTCCGTGGAAGGAACGAAGGGCAGTTATAATTGGGGTAGTGACACTCCCTTTAACTATGCCAAGCAGCATGATTTCACCTATAAGTTCCATGCACTGGTATGGGGCGCACAGTATCCTAACTGGCTTTCTAACTTGTCTATCAAAGACCGTTATCAGGCTCTTGTTAAGTGGTTCGATGCTGCCAAGAAACATTATTCTACCCTGCCTATGATTGACGTGGTGAACGAGGCCGTGGGAAATCACCAGGCAGGCAATCCCATGATGAAAGAGACCCTTGGTGGTGGTGGTAAGACCGGTTACGACTGGCTCATCAAGGCTTTCGAACTGGCCTATGAGCGCTGGCCAAATTCCATACTTATCTATAACGATTACAACTCTATCCGTTGGGACGTTGATAACTATATTACTTTGGTGCAGACATTGCGAGATGCTGGCGCACCTATTGACGCCTACGGCAACCAGTCGCACGATGTGAATGACATCAGCGCAGAAGAATTGGGTAGAGTGCTGGAAAGGCAGCAAAATGCACTGAAGATGCCTATGTTCATTACGGAATTGGATATTGACAAAGCAGACGACAATCAGCAAAAGGCACAGTATAAGAAAGTATTGCCATTGATGTGGGAAGCCCCCTATTGTGCTGGTGTCACCCTGTGGGGTTATATCCATGGAGCAACATGGGTTGACAACTCGGGTCTTTATAAGAACGGCAAAGAACGTCCTGCAATGACATGGATTAAGGAGTATATGGAAACCGATGCTGCCAAGAACGCTACGGGGCCATTCCCTGGTACCAAGAAAGAGGCTTCTGTCTATATACGTCCTCGTGATTTGAAGGTAGCCCGCGGTGACAGGCTCCCCATCAAGGTGCGTGCTTCCCTGGCAACAAAGACCATCGAGAAGATTGACCTCTATGTAGGTGATGACCTGATTGCCACGATGACAGAGGCTCCTTATGTAACAGAATACGCTGTGGCATCCGATGCCAAGACTGGTTGGAAGACCCTGAAGGCTATCGTGACCGCTACCGACGGCTCGACCTATGAGCGCTATTCCCGTTTCAATGTGCTCAGTTCTACAACGGTACGTGCCCCCTATAACGAAAAACCCGTCGCACTGCCTGGCACTATCAAGGCAGAAGAATACGACAATGGTGCATCTGGTGTCTCTTACAGCAAGGCTTCACGCGACATCACAAAGGCTACGCAGAACGACGGTTGGATGGAATATACTGTCGATGTAGAGGAAGAAGGTCTTTACTCTGTCGATGTAGAGGTCGCATCGACAAAGACCGGCGGTTGGTTCCATCTGGCAGAGTACTCACTTGACAACCTGACCTATCTCACCGATTTCATCGAGGTGCCGAAGACGGGCAGCGCCACAGAGTTCAAGACGATGCGCTGCGAGATGAAGGAACCCCTGACAGTTGGCCGTCACACGTTCTGCGTGAACATCGACAAGGGTGGATTCTATCTCAAGAGTCTCACCTTCAAGCGTTATGAACAAGACAAGAACATTAAAGTATCTCTCCCATCCTCTTCATATTTTAATCCAGACACCAAGTCCAATACCGTCGAGTTGGGCGACAAGGCTGTTATCGAGGTGAAGGCAGAAAGTTCCACCAGCGCTATTGCCTACGTAGAGGTATATGCTAACGGTCTGCTGATAGGAACCTTAACCGAGGCTCCTTTCACGATGGAGTTTGAGCCCACCGAGAAAGGTACCTATACCATCACAGCCATTGCCTATGACGCAGAAGGTAAGGAGAACGCCTCGTCGAAGCGGACATTGAAGGTCAATGGCAAGCGTGTGCCATATTCTAACTCTCCTATTGAGATTCCTGGCATCATCCAGGCTGAGAGATTCGACAAGGGTGGTGAGGGTATGACCTTCCATGATTCAGACAGTGAAAGACAGGGTGACACGAATTATCGTTCCGACGGTGAGGGTGTCGACTTTGTAAAGGGCAACGGTGGTACTTGTATTGGCTATACTGCTGTTAATGAGTGGATGGAATATACTGTTGATGTGAAGCAGGCAGGTACTTACACCTATGCGGCAACCGTCTCTTCAGGTGTCACGGGTTCAGGCTTCACCATCGGCCTGAATAAGAGTGGAAGAATCGTTAGCCTGGCAAAGGTAAACGTTCCGCAGACAGCCAACAATGACTGGAGCAAATACACGGTTGTTGAAGGAGAGTTAACTAGAGAACTGGCCGAAGGCGAACAGATTATCCGTATCACCATCAATGGTTCCAACTGTAACATCGACAAGATTGAGTTGAAGTGTACCGACACTGGTATCCACGATATGAGCAATGACATCATTGTCAATCAGGATGCCTATGACCTCTTAGGCCGTAAGGTGAACGGCAACTATAAGGGCATCATTATCAGAAACGGTAAAAAGTACATCAACAAATGAAAAAAACGATAACTATCATCGCTGTGCTGCTGGCATTCGTCCTGAATGCCGGCGCACAGGATAATATTCCAGAGGCTCCCCAGGCAGAGTTCGTCATGCAACTGAAAGTCACTCTCGGTGAGGCCTATTCATGCGGCGAGACGCAACATGGTCGCCGTACTGTCATTCCTATTACAGGCGGTACCTTCGAGGGTCCGAACATCAAGGGAACTATATTGAATGGCGGCGCCGACTACCAGTTGGCTAATGCTGCTGGTCGCACGGAGGTGGAAGCCATTTACAGCATCCGGACTGACGATGGTGTCAACATCCACATCCGTAATCGTGGCATCATCGCCAACACCAGGGATGCACAGGGCAATTCTTCGTTCTATTTCCGCTGCGCACCCCAGTTTGAGGCACCTGCCGACAGCAAATACGCATGGTTGAACAACTCGCTCTTTCTCTGTGCCCCTTCTTTCTCCAGCGGTTTTCAAGGCATCGTCCTGAATGTCTGGCGCGTAAAATAATTTTTTAAAAGACATTTTGATTATGAAAAAGAATATTTTTACCCTGGCTGTCATTATGATGGCCTTGTTTGCAACCACGTCATGTCAGAATAAAAGCAAAAGCGAGAATCAGACAGGACAAGTGAATAACTTCCGCATCAAGCGCGGCACGAACGTGAGTCACTGGCTATCGCAATCGGAGCAGCGTGGCGAGGCCCGGCGCCTGCATATTCAGGAAGATGATTTCGCACGATTAGAAGAGTTGGGCTTCGACTTCGTGCGCATCCCTATCGACGAGGTGCAGTTCTGGGATGAGCAGGGCAACAAGTTGCCTGAGGCATGGGATCTGCTGAACAACGCCCTCGACTGGGCAAAGAAGCACAATCTCCGTGCCATCGTCGACCTGCATATCATCCGATCACACTATTTTAATGCTGTGAATGAGGGCGACAAGGCTGCTAATACACTGTTTACCTCGGAGGAATCGCAGGAGGGACTGATAAATCTGTGGCGCCAACTGTCAGAGTTTCTGAAAGAGCGCAGTTGCGACTGGGTGGCCTATGAGTTTATGAATGAACCTGTGGCACCAGAGCATGAGCAGTGGAACCAGTTGGTAGCAAAGGTGCACAAGGCTTTGCGCGAACTGGAACCTCAGCGCACACTGGTTATTGGCTCGAACATGTGGCAGGGACATGAGACGATGAAGTACCTGAAAGTACCTGAGGGCGATAAGAACATCATCCTCTCCTTCCACTATTACAATCCGATGATCCTGACCCACTACGGGGCATGGTGGACACCGTTAGGCAAATATAAAGGTAAGGTGAACTATCCTGGCGTGCTGGTGTCGAAGGAAGACTACGACGCTGCCCCAGCAGATATCAAGCCCCAGTTGGAACAGTACACCAAGGAAGTCTGGGATATCAACAAGATCCGCGAACAGTTCAAGGATGCCATCGAGGCTGCCAAGAAATACGACCTGCAACTGTTCTGCGGCGAATGGGGTGTCTATGAGCCTGTGGACCGTGAGTTGGCCTATAACTGGACAAAGGATATGCTGACCGTATTCGACGAGTTCAACATCGCCTGGACCACTTGGTGCTATGATGCCGACTTCGGCTTCTGGGATCAGCAACGCCACACATTCAAGGACCGTCCGCTTGTGGAACTCCTGATGTCTGGTAAGAAACTTGAGGAAACCAAATGAGGAAATATTTGCTTGCTTGTCTGATGCTGATGCCGTTCACGTTGTCAGCACAGAATCAGAATGACCATCACTTCGAGGTGGGTAAGAATCTTGACATCTTCAATCAGATCTATAAGAATCTGGAACTGCTGTATGTCGACACGCTCAACCCGAAGGAAACCATCGGTACAGCCATCAATGCAATGTTGCACAGCCTGGATCCCTATACGGAGTATTATGCCCAAGAGGATACCAAGGACCTGCGGATGATGCTGACGGGTAAGTACGCAGGCATCGGTGCACTCATCCGTAAGCACCAGAAACTGGATCGTGTAGTTGTTGATGAGCCATACGCCAATATGCCTGCTGCCGAGGCTGGTTTGAAGAAGGGAGATATCATCCTGAGTATTGATGACTCGTTGATGACAGACAAGGCTGTGGGGTATGTCAGCAATCATCTGCGTGGCGAGCCCGGGACGAGTTTCCTACTGAAAGTGTTCCGTCCCTCGACGCAGAAAGAGATGAAGTTTAAGATTACCCGAAAGAACATCAAACTGCCAGAGTTGCCCTATTATGGTATGCGCGAAGGGAATATCGGGTATATCAACTACAACTCATTCACTCAGGAGAGCAGCAAGGAGGTGCGTCGTGCCTTTGTCGATCTGAAGAAACAAGGTGCCACCTCACTTATCTTCGACCTGCGCAACAATGGTGGCGGTTCTGAGGCTGAGGCCGTGAATATCGTGAACCTCTGGATTCCGAAAGGAGTCATGGTGGTGGAGAACAAGGGTAAGTTGAAAGAAGCCTCGCGAACCTATAAGACCATGCTCGAGCCAGTAGACACTGTGATGCCTATTGTGGTGCTGGTGAATGGCGAGTCGGCAAGTGCCAGCGAGATCACCAGCGGTGCTTTGCAGGACTTGGATCGTGCTGTAATTCTAGGTGCGCGTACGTATGGTAAAGGACTGGTACAGATACCTATCGACCTGCCCTATAATACCAACCTGAAGGTGACGACCTCGAAATACTATATCCCCAGTGGGCGCTGCATTCAGGCTATCAACTACAAGCATAGTGGCGGTGGTTATCTGGAGCATATCCCAGACTCGCTGACGAAGGTGTTCTATACGGCTCATGGGCGTGAAGTGCGCGATGGTGGAGGTATCAAACCCGACGTGGAGATCAAGGCTGACACCATCCCCAATATCGCCTTCTACCTCTCTGCCACAGGACAGGACTCTACCGAGGTGATGTTCGACTATGTCGTTGACTACATCACCAAGCATCCTACTATTGCCCCTGCCGCTGAGTTCCATCTTACTGATGCCGACTGGGCCGACTTCAAGGCTCGTGTCATCAAGAGCGGATTTACCTATGATCCCGTCAGCAAGAAACAGTTCGACCAATTGGTGAAGACGGCTCAGTTCGAGGGCTACTACGAGGAGGCCAAGGCTGCCTTCGACAATCTGGAGTCGAAACTCAACCACGATGTCGCCTTCGACCTGGAGAAACACAAGGCTGTGCTCCTGCAGATATTGGAGATGGATATTATTGCGGCCTACTATTATCAGGCTGGGGCCATCGAGGCTGGTCTGAACTATGACCGTCAGTTGAAGGAGGCAGAACGCCTGTTGAAGAACCCAGAAGAATATAAGAAGTTACTGGCTCCCCAAAAGCCCAAGGAAACCTCGTCGCTGATTACAATCGACAAGAAACCGATTGGAAATATGTCGCTGAAACCGAAGAAATTAGAAATATTTAGTGCTTTATCGTAAAAAAACGGCTAATTATTTGGTGGAATGGGGAAAAAGTAGTACCTTTGCACCCGTTCAGTGGAATGAGAGACCCGCAAGGGCCTCTCTTTTTCATTCTAATTACACAATTGATCGATGATTAATAAGGAAACAGTAAAGACTTTGGTGGAAGAGTGGTTGCAGGGCAACGACTACTTCCTGGTAGACATTATGTTTGGTGCAGATGACCGCATTGTGATTGAAATTGACCATGCCGACGGTGTGTGGATTGAAGACTGTGCAGAATTGAGCCGCTTCCTGCAGGAGCACTTGGGTGACGAACTCGGCGACTTCGAGTTGGAGGTAGGCAGTGCAGGTATCGGTCAGCCGTTCAAGGTGGAGCAGCAGTACATCAACCATGTTGGCGATGAACTGGAGGTGCTTGGTGGCGACGGCAAGAAGGTGCAGGGCATCCTGAAGGAGGTCAACGGACGTGAGTTCGTGCTGACCGTCAAGGAGAAACAGATGGTAGAAGGCAAGAAGCGCCCTGTCTTGATGGATGTTGACAAGACTTATTCCATGGACGGCGTGAAATATGCCAAATACGTGCTGGCATTCAAATAAAGCAGAAAGAAGAAAAAACAAATAATAAATTTAATGGCAACAAGAAAAGATGCGAAAGGCCCCTCAATGATTGAGACCTTTCAGGAATTTAAAGAGACGAAGAACATTGACCGCACAACGTTGGTAAGTGTTTTGGAAGAAAGTTTCCGTAACGTGATTGCAAAGATCTACGGATCGGATGAGAACTTCGATGTGATTGTGAACCCTGACAAGGGTGACTTTGAGATTCACCGTAACCGTGTGGTGGTAGCCGACGGCGAGGTGGAGGATGAGAACAAGGAGATTGCCCTGAGTGAGGCTCAGAAGATTGAACCCGACTATGAGATCGGTGAGGAGGTGTCGGAAGAAGTGAACTTCCAGAAGTTTGGTCGCCGTGCCATCCTGAACCTCCGTCAGACGCTGGCCTCGAAGATCCTTGAGTTGGAGCACGACTCGCTCTATCAGAAATATAAGGATCGCGTGGGACAGGTCGTCAGCGGTGAGGTCTATCAGATCTGGAAGCGTGAGGTACTGCTGATCGACGATGAGGGTAACGAACTCCATCTGCCGAAGGGTGAGCAGATTCCCAACGACAATTACCACAAAGGCGAGACCGTTCGTGCCATCGTGAAGGAGGTACAGAACGAGAACAATAACCCGCGTATCATCCTTTCGCGTACCAGTCCGATGTTCTTAGAGCGTCTGCTGGAGGCTGAGGTGCCTGAGATCAACGACGGCCTGATTACCATCAAGAAGGTGGCTCGTATGCCGGGTGACCGTGCCAAGGTGGCTGTGGAGAGTTACGATGAGCGTATCGACCCAGTAGGTGCCTGCGTAGGTGTGAAGGGTAGTCGTGTGCATGGTATCGTGCGTGAACTCGGCAATGAGAATATCGACGTCATCAACTACTCGTCTAACATCCAGTTGTATATTACCCGTGCGCTGAGCCCTGCCAAGATCTCGAGTATCGTTATTGATCAAGAGAATCACAAGGCTGAGGTCTATCTGGAACCAGAAGAGGTATCGCTGGCCATCGGTCGTGGCGGTATGAATATCAAACTGGCCTCGATGCTGACGGAATACACCATCGATGTCTATCGTGTGGTTAATGAGAGCGAGGCTGACGAGGATATCTATCTGGATGAGTTTGCCGACGAGATCGACCAGTGGGTTATCGACTCCATTAAGGCTATCGGCCTGGATACTGCCAAGGCAGTACTCAATGCACCACGTGAGATGTTGATTGAGAAGGCCGACCTGGAAGAAGAGACTGTGGATCATCTGCTGGAAGTGCTCCGTTCGGAGTTTGAGTAAGAAGTGAAAAGTGAAGTTCGTCGATGTGAAACATCAAAAGTGAAAAGTAAATGGGAGTCAGATTAAATAAAGTATTAACAGAACTGAACATAGGTCTTCAAACGGCAGTTGATTACCTGAAAAACAAGAAGAGTCTGGGTGAGATCAAGGACGATGCCAATGTCAACACCAAGATCACTGACGAACAGTATGAGGCGCTCGTCAAGGAGTTCAAGGGTGACAAGGACGTGAAGACCCAGGCGAACAGGATCTTCCCCAAGAAGGAGAAGAAGGAAAAGCCGAAACCCAAGGAGCCGGTGGTGGAGACTGTGGCTAAGGAAGAGCCTCGCCAGGCATTCACGCCCCTGGGCAAGATAGACCTTGACAGTCTTAATGGCAAGAAGGCTGCACCAGCGGCCAAGCCTGCCAAAGAGGAGAAACCTGCACCAAAAGTGGCTGCTGTCGAGAGCCCGGTGAAGGAAGATGAGAAACAAAAGGCAGGGTCGATAGAGGCTCCGAAGCCCTCCGAGAGTCAAAAGACAGGGTCGATAGAGGCCCCGAAGCCCTCCGAAAGTCAAAAGACAGGGTCGATAGAGGCTCCGAAGCCCTCCGAAAGTCAAAAGGCAGGGTCAATAGAGGCTCCGAAGCCCTCCGAAAGTCAGAAGACAGGGTCGATAGAGGTTTCCGAGCCCTCCGAAAGTCAAAAGCCTGAGGTTTTCAAGTTGAAGACCGAGCAGAAGGCTGCGCCCAACCTCAATGTCGTCGGAAAAATCGACCTCGACTCGCTCAACCAGAGTACGCGTCCGAAGAAGAAGTCCAAGGAAGAGCGTCGTAAGGAGCGTGAAGAGAAACAGGCTCAGATGCATGGTGGCGCCAACGGTGAGAAGCGTAAGCGCGAGCGTATCAAGGGCGGTAAGGAACGCGTGGATATCGAGGCTGCTGCCAACCAGGACAATAGCAAGAACAATAAGAAGAACAATAAGTCGAAGGGCGGTAACCAGAACTTCCAGGACGGCAATAACCAGCAGCAGGGCGGCGGTAAGAAGAACAAGAAAAACCGTCCCGTAAAGCCACTTGAAGTGGATGATGAGGCTGTAGCCCGTCAGGTCAAGGAGACGCTGGCCCGCCTAACCTCAAAAAACCAGAACAAGAAAGGTGCCAAGTACCGTCGTGAGAAGCGTGATGCCGTGGCTGAGCGCATGAACGAGGAGATGGCAGCAGAGGCAGCAGAGAGCAAGGTGCTGAAACTGACGGAGTTCGTGACGGTGTCAGAACTCGCCACCATGATGAACGTAGGCGTCAACCAGGTCATTGGCACCTGTATGAGCATCGGTATCATGGTGTCTATCAACCAGCGTCTGGATGCTGAGACCATCAATATCGTGGCTGAGGAGTTTGGCTTTACCACTGAGTATGTGAGTGCTGAGGTGCAGAACGCCATCACTGAAGAGGAGGACGACGAGAACGATCTCGTGACACGTGCGCCGATTGTTACGGTGATGGGTCATGTCGACCATGGTAAGACTTCATTGCTCGACCATATCCGTAATACCAACGTGATTGCCGGTGAGGCTGGAGGTATCACCCAGCACATCGGTGCCTATAACGTGAAACTGAAAGATGGTCATAGTATTACCTTCCTCGACACGCCTGGTCATGAGGCCTTCACCGCTATGCGTGCCCGTGGTGCCCAGGTGACGGATATCGCCATCATCATTGTGGCTGCCGACGACTCCGTGATGCCTACCACCAAGGAGGCCATCGCTCATGCCCAGGCTGCCAATGTGCCGATGGTGTTCGCCATCAACAAGATTGATAAGCCGGGTGCCAATCCCGATAAGATCCGTGAGGACCTGGCAAACATGAACCTCTTGGTAGAGGACTGGGGCGGTAAGTACCAGTGCCAGGAAATCAGTGCAAAGAAAGGAATTGGTGTCTACGAACTGTTGGAGAAGGTCTTGCTCGAAGCCGAGATGCTCGACTTGAAGGCTAATCCCAACCGCAAGGCTACCGGTTCCGTCATCGAGAGTTCGCTTGACAAGGGTCGTGGCTATGTGTCTACCCTTCTTGTGTCGAATGGTACCTTGAAAGTCGGTGACGTCGTCATCGCCGGTACTGCCTGGGGTAGGGTAAAGGCTATGTTCAACGAGCGTAACCAGCGCATCGAGAAGGCAGGACCTGCCGAGCCCGCCATCATCTTAGGCCTGAACGGCGCTCCTACCGCTGGCGATTCCTTCCACGTGATGGAGACAGAGCAGGAGGCACGCGAAATTGCCAACAAGCGCATCCAGTTGCAGCGTGAACAGAGTCTGCGTACCACGACTAAACTCGGACTTGACGAGTTGTCACACCGTATTGCCCTGGGTGAGTTCCATGAGTTGAACATCATCGTGAAGGGTGATACCGACGGTTCTATCGAGGCTCTGTCAGACTCATTCATCAAACTCTCTACGGAGAAGGTACAGGTGAATGTGATCTCAAAGGCTGTGGGTCAGATCTCGGAGAACGATGTCATGCTGGCTTCGGCTTCCGAGGCTATCATCATTGGCTTCCAGGTACGTCCTTCTGCCGATGCCCGTCGTGCCGCTGAGCGCGAAGGCGTCGAGATCAATACCTACTCTATCATCTACGACGCTATCGACGATGTGAAGCAGACCATGCAGGGTATGCTCGACAAGGTGAAAAAGGAGGTCATCTCTGGTGAGATTGAGGTGAAGCAGGTGTTCAAGATATCGAAGGTGGGTACTGTTGCCGGTGGTCTGGTGATTGACGGTAAGGTACACAACAAGGACAAAGCCCGTGTCATCCGCGACGGAATCGTGATCCATACGGCTCCTATCGATGCCCTGAAGCGCTACAAGGATGATGCCAAGGAAGTGGCAACAGGCTTGGAGTGCGGTATCTCACTGGTCAACTTCAACGACATCCAGGTAGGTGACATCATCGAGACCTTCACTGAGATTGAGGTAGAGCAGAAACTGTAAGAATGTCAAGGAAGCGCAAACTTCGTCCCTTCTACCGACGGCTGACACGATGGATTGGCCTTTCCCAACTCATCGTGATGGCATTGGCATCCTACCTCATCTATTTGTTGGCTGAGGAAGTATTCAAGGAAGAGGAGTTCGATATGTACGAAAAAAGCCTGAAGGTTACCGAGAAGGATGTCAGGCGCGTTCTCTCCGATGTTTACGTAGGAGCCACTAATCATGTGCCGGAAATAGAGGAGAACCTCAACCATCCTGACAAGATGTATGACATCATGCAGCGGGTGGTGGAGTTGAATCCTCATATCCGTAGTTGTGGACTTAGTTTCATTGCTGACTACTATCCGCAGAAGGGACACTGGTTCTGTCCCTATGCGGTGAAAGACGAGGATGGCAAGATTGAGTGCAGCACCATCGGCGATTCGAAGCACGACTACCTGAATGCAGCGTGGTTCACGGAGGCTTTGGAGGCCGACAGCAGTTATTGGTCAGAACCCTTCATGGACTCTCGTGACACCATTACGCCATTGGTGTCCTATATGATTCCTATTCACAACAAACAGGGAAAGACGGTCGCCATTCTCGGAGCCGACATGTCGCTCTACAAGTTCAGCGGCAGACTGATGAGAGGACTGAGTCTTAAAGGAGACACGGTTCATGTCAGTTACAGAAGAGGTCAGGAAGAAGACGAGGATTCTGCAAACCAGAATGGCTATACCTTCAGGACGTTGAAAGAGATACTGGGAAGTTTTAACTTCATTATCGACCATGACGGCACCTATATAGCCCATCCTGACAGCGGTTATGTCATCAGGAAGAACTATTTCGAGTTGGCTAAGGCTACGAACGATACCATCGACGATCATGTGGGCCGTCTGATGGTGGCTGGAAAAGAAGGCATCTTCAAAGACAAAGAAGGTGATGGATGCCATTTCGAATTTTTCGATTTTGAGAGTTCAGAGGTTTACATGTTCTATATGCCTATTGAACATACGAACTGGTCTATTGCAATGGTTGTGGCAAGATACTCGATCGACGCCCTCGCCATCGGATTTGGGGCTGTCTTCCTGATATTGGTAGGTCTCGCTCTATTGGTCGTGCGCTTTGTGGGTAAGTTTGTCGTTAAGCGTGCCACTAAGCCACTGAGACAGTTGGCTGCATCGGCTAATGAGGTGGAAAAGGGAAATTTCAATGCGCCCTTGCCTCAGTTGAAGCATTACGATGAGGTTCGCCTGTTGCGCGACTCCTTTGAGGAGATGCAGCATTCGCTCACCCATTATATCGACCAACTCAAGGATACTACCGCTTCGAAGGCAGCCATCGAAAACGAACTGAAGGTGGCGCACGACATCCAGATGTCGATGCTGCCGAAGACGTTCCCTCCTTATCCGGAGCGTGACGATATCGATATCTACGGCTCTCTGACCTCTGCCAAGGATGTGGGTGGTGACCTTTTCGACTTCTTTATCCGCAATGAGAAGTTGTTCTTCTGCGTAGGCGATGTATCAGGAAAGGGTGTGCCAGCCTCATTGGTAATGGCCGTTACACGATCCTTGTTCCGTAATATCGCTGCGCATGTCACTGAGCCTGATGAGATTGTCAGAACACTCAATGATGCAATGGCTGAGAGTAACGATACGAATATGTTCGTCACTGCCTTTGTGGGTGTACTGGATCTTGAAAACGGACATTTAAGTTACTGCAATGCGGGCCACAATTATGCGATGCTCATAGGAAAGTTAGTTAGCATGCTTCCTTGTGATCCGAACCTGCCTGTAGGCGTAATGCCTGACATGACATTCACGAAGCAGGAGTTGACGATCGAGCCGGAGACCACGATCTTCCTCTATACCGATGGACTCAATGAAGCAGAGGATCCAGGCCATGCGCTGTTTGGTGTAGAACGTATCATTCGTATTGCTGAGTTGCTGGTGAAGGAAGACAAGAATGATCCTACCACAATCACCAACCAGATGATCGAGGGTGTTAATCGATTCGTGGACGATGCCGAGCAAAGTGACGACCTGACCATTTTGGCTATCAAATATGGAAAAAGACGATAATAAACTCGTACGTCGTATAGCCGAGCAGAAATATGAGTTCGGCTTTACGACTGACGTACATACAGAAATCATAGAAAAGGGGCTGAACGAGGATGTTGTTCGGCTCATCTCTGCCAAAAAGGGGGAACCTGAGTGGATGCTCGAGTTCCGTCTAAAGGCCTTCCGTTTCTGGAAGGAGCAGACAGAACCCAGATGGGGGCATGTGCATGTGCCAGAGATAGACTATCAGGCTATCAGTTATTATGCAGACCCACTGGCAAAGAAACCAAAGGCTGATGGTAAGATTGATCCTGAACTTGAAAAGACATTCGACAAGTTGGGTATTCCTCTTGAGGAACGTCTGGCACTTTCAGGTAATACGGCTGTCGATGCTATTATGGACTCCGTATCTGTAAAGACGACTTTCAAGGAAAAACTGCGTGAGAAGGGCGTCATCTTTTGTTCGATAGGTGATGCCATCAAAGAGCACCCCAATCTGGTACGCCAGTATTTGGGAACCGTCGTACCCTACAAGGATAATTTCTTTGCAGCCCTCAATTCCGCTGTCTTTTCTGACGGCTCGTTTGTGTATATCCCCAAAGGTGTGCGCTGTCCGATGGAACTCAGCAGTTATTTCCGTATCAATGCAAGAAATACAGGTCAATTCGAACGTACATTGATTATTGCCGATGATGATGCCTATGTCTCATATCTTGAAGGCTGTACGGCTCCGATGCGCGACGAGAACCAACTGCATGCGGCTATCGTGGAGATTATTGTGATGAATAGGGCTGAGGTGAAATACTCCACCGTTCAGAACTGGTACCCTGGTGATGAGAACGGTAAGGGTGGGGTGCTGAATCTGGTGACAAAACGTGGCGATCTGCGCGGTGTCGATTCGAAACTGTCGTGGACACAGGTGGAGACGGGTTCCGCCATTACCTGGAAATACCCTTCGTGTATTTTACGAGGCGACAACTCACAGGCAGAGTTCTATTCCGTCGCTGTGACGAACAACTATCAGGAGGCTGACACAGGTACCAAAATGATTCATATCGGCAAGAACACGAAGAGTACCATTATTTCTAAGGGTATCTCTGCCGGTCATTCGCAGAATAGTTATCGTGGTCTTGTGCGTGCAGCATCAACTGCCGACAATGCCCGTAATTATTCGTCGTGTGACTCGCTGTTGCTGGGTTCAGACTGTGGTGCTCACACCTTTCCCTATATGGATGTCCACAACGACACGGCCATCTTTGAGCATGAGGCCACAACGTCAAAGATTAGTGAAGATCAACTCTTCTATTGCAACCAGCGCGGCATCCCCACAGAACAAGCCGTCGGTCTTATCGTGAATGGGTACGCTAAAGAAGTCCTCCAGAAACTCCCGATGGAGTTCGCCGTCGAGGCACAGAAACTATTATCAGTATCATTAGAAGGAACTGTAGGATAAAGATATGTTAGAAGTCAAAAACTTACATGCCAAGATTGGCGATAAAGAGATATTAAAGGGTATTGACCTCGTGATTAACGATGGCGAGACGCATGCTATCATGGGACCCAATGGCTCTGGTAAATCGACGCTGAGTGCCGTGCTCGTAGGTAATCCGCTTTATGAGGTGACAGAGGGCGAGGCGTACTTTAACGGCAAGAACCTTTTGGAGATGAAGCCTGAGGATCGTGCGCATGAAGGACTCTTCCTGTCGTTCCAGTACCCTGTGGAGATTCCTGGTGTCTCAATGACCAATTTCATGAAGGCTGCCATCAACGAGAAGCGCAAGTATCAGGGTCTGGAGCCGATGAATGCGGCTGAGTTTCTGAAACTACAGCGTGAGAAGCGAAAGATTGTCGAACTCGACTCGAAACTTGCCAATCGCTCCGTCAACGAAGGTTTCAGTGGTGGTGAGAAGAAGCGCAATGAGATTTTCCAGATGGCGATGCTGGAACCGAAACTAAGCATCCTCGACGAGACGGACTCTGGTCTGGATGTCGATGCGATGCGTATCGTGGCGGAGGGTGTGAATAAACTCCAGACACCAGAGACCTCCTGTATCGTCATCACCCATTATGATCGTTTGTTGGAGATGATCCGTCCACAGTACGTACACGTATTATATAAAGGTAGGATTGTGAAGACGGGTGGCCCTGAACTCGCCAAGCAGATTCAGGAGCATGGCTACGATTGGATCAAGGAGGAAATCGGAGAGGAGTAATCTTTAATTAGTAATTAGGAATTAGAAATTAGTAATTATGATTACTTCAAGTGAACAACAGTATATAGATCTCTATGCTCAGGCCCGGCAGATGATCTTCGATCATGCACCAGAGGCGATGAATGCCGTGCGTGACCAGGCTTTTGAGGACTTCCGAAAGCAGGGCTTTCCGTCTAAAAAGGTGGAGCGATATAAGTACACGGACATCCAGAAACTCTTCGAACCAGACTATGGTGTCAATCTGAATCGTCTGGAGATACCTGTAGATCCGTATGAGGCTTTCCGCTGTGATGTGCCAAACCTTTCGACTTCACTCTATTTCGTAGTCAACGATGCGTTTTATAAAGGAGTCAGGAGTCAGGAGTCAGGAGTCCTGCACGGACAAGGGCATTTGCCTGAGGGTGTCATCGTTGGCTCATTGCGCGATCATCCTGATTTCATCGAGAAATACTACGCTCGTCTCGCTAAGACCAGCGAGGATGCCGTGACTGCCCTTAACACGATGTTGGCGCAGGATGGTCTCTTCGTCTATGTACCCAAGAACATCAAGGTCGATCGGGCCATTCAGGTCATCAATATCTTGAAGGCTACTCCTCAGAATGCCCAACGCGTGGTATCTGATTTGATGGTAAACCGTCGCGTGCTCATCATCCTCGAAGAAGGCGCTGAAATCAAAATGCTCTTCTGTGACCATGCGGCTGATGATCGTAATTTCCTTGCTACGCAGGTCATCGAGGCCTACGTAGGCGATAATGCCTCGTTGGATCTGTATTGTCTGGAAGAGACTCACGCCAAGAATGTTCGTGTGAGCAATGTCTATATCGACCAACAGCGTCATAGTCGTGTGAACCATAATGTCATCACCCTCCACAACGGCATCACTCGCAACAGACTCGACCTGACTTTCTCTGGCGAGGGAGCCGAATGCCAGTGCTATGGATGTGTGATTGCCGACAAGCAGCAGCATGTCGACAACAATACCCTCATCACTCACAAGGTGCCCCATTGCACCTCGAACGAACTCTATAAATATGTCCTCGACGACAAGGCCACAGGTGCCTTTGCAGGAAAAGTCTTGGTAGAACATGGGGCTCAGAAGACTGCCTCGCAGATGACCAACCAGAACCTGACGGCTACCAAGGAGGCTCGTATGTATACCCAACCGATGCTTGAGATCTATGCCGACGATGTGAAGTGTGCTCATGGTTCTACTGTCGGACAACTCAATGACGCTGCGCTCTTCTACATGCGTCAGCGAGGCATCTCGCTTAAAGAGGCCAAACTCCTGCTGCAGAATGCCTTCATCAACGAAGTTATCGACCACATGAATCTTGAACCCCTCCGCGATCGCCTTCATTACCTTGTAGAGAAACGCTTCCGTGGCGAACTCAACAAATGTGCCGGTTGCAGACTTTGTAAATAGATGAAGGTGCAAATACTGGTTCGATATTTCCGCTGTTCAGTGACCTTGCTGATGTCTGTGCTGTTTTTGACGGCACTTGCCGATATTGTGCCACAGGGTGATAACAACCAGAGGGATTGTCCTATGGTGAAGATCAAGGTCGAACGGTTGCCTGACCTGAATATCCCTCGCAATAGTCATTCTGCCGTCTGCCTGAATGGTGAGTTGACGGTATTCGGTGGACATACGACGAATTTCATACCCACGCAGACGGCAGAATACTATAAGGACGGCCGGTGGCATCTGATGCAGATGGCATACACTCATGACAACGGTCTTTGTGTGGTGCTGAAGTCTGGGAAGGTGCTCTTGGGAGGTGGACATGCAGAGTCAATGGGAATCGGACAAACCTATCCTGTGGAAGAATACGACCCAGTGACTCATACCTTTCGCGGCTTCTGCATCCTGAGCAAGAAACGTACCTTTGCTTCTGGCGCTGAGTTGGACAGCGGGAGGGTAGTTGTCTCTGGCAACTGGTATGCCGACGATGGTATTGAAATGTTTGATGGTGACAGGACTTTTTCTCCCGTCAAAGATGTCGCCACGCCCCGCTCTGTGCCTTATATGCTTAGAACCTCTGATGGCGACGTGATGATCTTGGGCAATGAGGGTCAGCACGGCAAACCCATATGCAGTGATCTTGTAGAACGTATGAAGGGTGTTCCCTTCCGCGTACCTATATTAAATAAATGGCAACCGATCACTTTCGAGGCACCATTCCCTAACGACCTCGGCTTTATCGGCGACGAGTCAAAGGGTGATTATGCCTATCTCCTGGCGGTGCAGGACTGGAGCGGAAAAGATACCATAGCGTGGAATCTCTTTGGTCGTAAGACGGCTTTCGTTATGGTGTGCGACACCACCTTCTCGATGCTTCCTACGACTTGCGATGTACCGCGGACGGGCTTTTCTACTTCAGACTCTATCTTGTGGTATTCTCCCCTCATTGCCGATCGGAAAGCCCTCAAAGGTTATGTGCATGGTTCTGATCTGCAAGGCCGCAGTTATGTGCTCTGTGTGGAATACGACAAGATGCCGGCTCCGTTGACACTCTATTATACGGATCCACTGCCTGATGCAGGTTCACCCATGATTGTACTGACAGACGAAGGTGACCTTGTGATGGTAGGTGGCTATAACTTTAACAAGAAACAAGGCGGTCAATTGGGCAACGATAATTTCTCTCCGCTGTCTACAGTCTATCTCCTGCACGTTGGTACACAGGCTGCTGATGCCTCAGGTTCCTCGACTGTTGACTGGTTCTGGTGGATTGGGCTGGCATTAATATTGGCTGCTATGGCAGTTTTGATCCTTCTGGTCAGGAAACGTAGGCATCATGCTGAGGTGGAAACAGAAATAGAGACACAGGTTACTGATTCAGCCCCTCATGATGAACTGATGCAGCGCATCTGCAAACTGATGGAGGAGCAACAACTCTATCTGAACAGCGATCTTAAACTCGGCGATGTGGCTGATGCCTTGAATACTAACCGTAATGTTATTTCTGCCTGCATCAACAACCAACGTGGCTGTTCCTTCTCGCAGTTTATAAGCGGCTATCGTATAGACTATGCCAAGGATCTGATGCGTCGTCAGCCTGATGTCAAAGTCTCGGAAGTCTGGATGGCATCTGGCTTCTCAACCGAGACTTCTTTCTTCCGGACTTTTAAGAACGTCACAGGTATGACTCCCAGTGAGTTCAAACAGAAATTTAACTGACAAATTATCATTTGTTAGTCGATTGTGTGAATTTGTAAGTCCTTTTTCTCTTGCATATCGTATCTTTGCACCATATTTTTAATCAAGAAAATGATACGATTATGAAAAAGAAAACGCTACTTTTATTTGTGCTCGCCCTTGTGGCGACTGTTTCTTATGCCCAGACCCCCGCTATAGACGAAAGCGAGTTAGCGGATCGAAAAGATGTACTTACAACTGAAGTTGACGGTATGTGGTGGGTGTTTAACAAAGAAAAGGGGACAGCCTATTTTGCCTACAAATGCAATCGTAGGGATGTCATGGACACAGAATGGCTCCGCGATCAGGATGGCACGTATGAAGGTGACATCGTGATTCCTGAGACGGTCAACGGCTATACTGTTGAGGGTATTTGGGAATTTGCTTTCGACGGCTGCACCAACCTGAAGTCCGTAACACTACCCTCTACCATCAAGACCATCGGTGCCTATGCTTTTTGGAGTTGTTCGATTACAGAGATTACCATTCCTTCGAGTGTTGAAGTCATTGGCGACTATGGCTTGTCGGGCAATAATCTGAAGAAAGTCATCCTTGAAGACGGTTCAAAAACATTAAAAGTCGGCTATGGTAGAAGTGATGGAAATGGTTATCCATTATTCGGAGGAAATGCTCTTCAGCAATTAGAAGAAGCCTATGTCGGACGTCGAGTCGAGTCGCAATGGCCAGACCTGTTCCATGGGAACGAAACTTTAAAGAAACTGACATTAAGCGATAATGTCTTATCTGTTCCTGATTCGTATTGCGAATCCTGTCCTAATCTGGAAACGGTTGTTTTAGGAAAAAACATCAACAACATTGGGAATGCAGCCTTCTTTGGATGCGAAAAACTGTCATCCATCAACCTGCCCCAAGGGCTGATAAGCATCGGTAATGCTTCTTTCGAACATTGTGGGGCTTTGACAAATGTCACTTTACCCTCTACGCTGAAAACGATAGGAATAGAAGCCTTTTATGACGCGGCATTACAAGAACTAACTATTCCAGCGAGCGTTGATGAGATAGGCGATTATGCTTTGGTTACCCAGAATACTCTGAAAAGAGTGATCATCGAGGACAGTGAGAACGCTTTGTTTATAGGAACCAACAGTTGGGCGCCGATGTTTGGAGAAGGAGGTAACATCATCGAAGAAGCCTATATCGGACGTAATATCGAGTCTGACCTGTTCCACGGTAACCAGACTCTAAAGAAGATTACCTTCGGTGACAAGGTGACTTCAATCTATGCCAGTTATTGCGAAAACACACCTCTTGAGACACTCATCATAGGTACATCTGTCAAGAGCATCGGCGAGTCAGCATTTTCTGCCTTCTGGGAAGAGAGCGCCAAGTTGAGCACAATCTATAGTTATGCCACCACGCCTCCTGCCTGTGCCGACGACAATGTGTTCAATAACATCAACAAGCAGACTTGTAAACTCTATGTACCACGTGGTACAGTCGACGACTATAAGGCAGCAAAGACATGGAAAGACTTCTTCAACATCATAGAGGAGGAAGAGACCAAGTGTGCAACTCCCACTATTAGTCTGGAGAATGGTCAACTGAAATTCGCCTCAACCACAAAGGGTGTGGTGTTCCACTATGACGTGACGCTTTCTGGTTCTAAGAAAGGCACTGGCAGTGAGGTGAATGTTCCTGCGACGTATGTCGTCAGCGTCTATGCCACCAAGGCCGGATTGGAGAATTCTGACGTATCTACGGCACAGATTACAGGTAATGCGGGTGGAAGCAGTTCCGGCTTGGCTGGCGACGCAAACGGTGATGGTGTCATCAATGCCGCAGACATCGTAACTATCGTGAACATCATCATGGGTCGTTAAACAAGGATCTTATAGATCAAAATATGATATGGGTTAGTTTAGACAGGGGCTGGTAGTGATGCCAGCCCCAGTTCTTTGATCGATAACACCTTTGGTATCCTTGGTACAGACGGTTTGTACTGCCAGTACAAAAGCCCTGTACTACCAGTACAAAGGCTTTGTACTGATTGTACAAAGGATATGTACGAACGAAAACACTCTTTTTAAAAAAGGTCCAGGCTTGGAAAAGCCCGGACCTCATTATCATAACGTAAGGTTTTCGATCTTACTTCACGATAGCCTTCTTGCCGTTCTTGACAACAATACTATTCTGTTCCAGCCATAATATTACTGATGCTGATAAGGTCACCGACACCTACTTCTCCGTCACCATTAACGTCAGCCTGTTTCAGCGTCACACCGCTTTCGTCACCTTGGGCCATAAAGTTGCTGACTGAGATAAGGTCACCGACACCAATTTGCTCGTCACCATTCACGTCACCTTCTTTTATGATGATAAACTGAATAGTAACTGTTCCTAGGTAGTTGCCCTTACCTGTAATGGTAATCGTTGCAGTGCCAGATTCATTGTTGTCACTATATGCTAAGGTATAGTCGGTTCCTTCCTTCAGTGTACTATTACCATCCTTTACCACAGGCTTTGGTTCAATAGCGGAGCCACTGTAGATCTGTTCCTCGATGTCTTCCACCATATCTTTAGACAGAGCCTTTGCAGAAATAGTAAAGTCGGCAGTAGTCTCACCGCCCAGGTAATTGTTCGTCTCAGCAATGACTGCCTTTACCGTATATTGTCCAGCATTGGTTGGCACTGTTGATGAATAGGTATCATCAGCAGTACCCTTCACCTTATATCTGAAGGTCACCTGTCCATTACTCAAGTTGTTCTTAACCATTGGGGTCTTGGCACTTTCTGAGTATGTCCAACCCTCAAGCGTGACAACGGGACTGATGGAGGCTTTTGCGATGGTGACTGTGAAGGACTTAGTGTCAATGTCGTTGTAGTTGTTATTTCCCACGACCTTATAGTAAACGGTATATTCCTGTGCCGCAGTTCCCTGCGGGATGTTGGTGGAGTAGTTCGTCCCATCTGTGCTGTACTGCAGTGTTCCTGCAGTAGCCACACCTGCTGTTATAAGGGCCTGAGCCTGACCTGTGTAAATTAAGTTGGCAATGGGGGCTGGCGTTGTTGACAGAGTCGGAGTTGCTTTTTCTATTTCAATCCCATACGTCACATCAGCAGGTGCATTGCAGTAGTTGGTCTCTGTACCGCTGATAGTAATGACGGCCTTACCGGCACCCACGACCGTCAACTTGCCGTCGGCAGCCACCTTAACGACATTCTCATCACTCGAATTATAGGATAGTTTGCCGTCGTAACCTTCTCTGATTGTCACTGTGGGAGCAGTCAACCCTTCGCCGAATGTAGCCTTCAGACTGACATTTTCGTCCATTTCGATGATGGCCTCGCTTTTCAGAATCTTATTGATTGAGAGGGCAACCTCCAAATCCCATCCATCTTGGCCAATCTTATAATAATAGAAGATGGACTTCTGTTTCAGGCTTGCGGCCTTTGAGGCATCATTGTAAATAACGAAATAGCGTTTGCCATAGAGCGTGACGTATTTCGGTTCTATTTCAGAATTGTCAACATATAGACCTGACACGTTCTCTGAATTGAACGTGTTGTCCACCATAAAGCCAACCTCATTGGCTGACAGAGTGACGAGGTCAATGGTAAGATGTTGGCGAGCAGTAATGGTAAATGTGACATCATTCATATCATATTGTTTGCCAGTCTTGTCAGCGATGGCAATCTTCTTTACTTCAGCGGTGGCAGAACCGCGAAAGTTAGCATCTGCCTTCAGTGTGATGGTGCAGAGATCGCCCTCGGTCGCATTCATCTCATAGGTTTTGGTGCCGCCGCTCATCACGAGCATTATAGAACCGTCACTAACCTCTGTCACGTCTACACCGTGCTTCTTGTGGTGAGCATTAGACAATTCAATGAGATAGTCATCATCCTCTTCGGCAATAGTTATGCCTGTGGGCAGGTAAAGATACATCTGCCAGCCGGCAGGAGTCACGTCACTACTGAAAGTTACATTTAGGTCAGCGGTCTCACCTGGCACAATGTCTACGTCACCGAATGACATGGTGAAACTCTGAGCAAATACGCTGCTGGTTAGGGTTAGCAAACCGCATACAACTAATGCTTTTATATTCATATCATTTTCATCGTTTGCCCCGTAAACTCCCTGACGAGGCGGTTATTAATAATTTTTAGGTTCACTTACATGTATGAAGAAGCGTGAGAGTCTGTACTTGAAGTAAACGCCTAAACAACATGTATCCCGCACAATACAACACACTCTCTAAAGGGTGTGGTTAATGCATGTGCGTTGATTACTATCTGACGATTGCCTTCTTGCCGTTCTGAATGAGAATACCTTTGGCATTCTTGGCATTCTTGCGGCCCTGGAGGTCGTAATAGTCGCTACTAGTGGAAATGTTCTGCTGTATGTCCAGAATGGCAGTCACCTCACCCTTGCTGGCAGCGTGCTGGATCTTCAGGTCGCTGGCAGATGCAGCCTGCTGAACCCAGGTGAATCCACAACGTGTGGGCAGGAAGGTCTTGTCTGCCTCAGTTCTTACGAGCACGCTTTCCAATGGTGTCACGTTCTGCTTGGCGGGAATGCCATAGCGTCCCACCTTTTCCATGCTCTCCCAACTGCTGCCGAAGGTTACGATGTTTCCCTTATCGTCAGTCATGCGGACGGCCTTGAGTTCTGGGTCGAAATTCAAGACATCTGTGTTCTTTACCCTCAGATACTGCGATGTTGGTGAATAGATCAGGTAGGGTGTGCCTGCCTGAATGCCCTCGGCAGTACAATCCACAAAGTAGAGGTTCAGTGTCGATCCTTCCTGTTGGATACCAGCCAGACGCTCCACCTTCAGGTCTTTGGCGGCAACTGCTACCTGCTCAGCCGTCAGCGAGAAAGGCAGGCAGAGAGTATTGTAACCTGCATAGAAATAGCGATTCAACTGGATGGTCTGGTCGCTGTTCTGCATCATTTCTATGTCCAGTTTTGAGGAACTGGCATAGATGTTCTTCACTCTGTTTTGTGCGATGGCTGTGGTACTCAGCCCCATTGCCACAATTACTAAAAGTACAAGTTGTTTCATACGCAATAAGTTTATAAGTTTGGTCTGGGTGCAAAGATAGTACAAATCGAGTAAATAACCAAATAATTTCAGAGTTTTTTCGAGACGTTGCCTATTTTCGATGTTGGCGTCAAAAAGGAGGATGTCCTGTTTGGGCATCCTCCTTTGGATTCAAAAGTCCAGACTTTACTTCAGCACCTTCTTGCCGTTCTTGACAATGATGCCCTTGTAGTTCTTGCCAACCTTCTGGCCAGCCAGATTGTAGGCAGGAGCATCGTCAGTAGCAGCATCAAGACTGTTGATGCCAGTACCTTTTGCAGTAATGGTGAATGAAGCGTCACTTGCCATGTTGTACTGCTTGCCACCCTTGTCGGCGATGGCAATCTTCTTTACGTCAACTGTGGCAGAACCCTCGAACGTAGCATCAGCCTTCAGCGTGATGGTGCAGAGATCACCCTCGCTAGCACTCATCTCATAGGTCTTGGTGCCACCGCTCATCACGAGCATCATAGAGCCGTCGCTGGCCTTTGTCACGTCTACACCATGCTTCTTGTGGTGAACATCTGACAATTCTACAAGGGGCTCGTCACCCTCTTCGGCAATCGTGATGCCTGTGGGCAGGTAAAGATACATCTGCCAGCCAGCAGGAACAACATCACTTTTGAATGTTACATTCAGGGCGGCTGTCTCACCCGGAACAATGTTTACGTCACCAAAGGTGAAGGTGAAACTCTGAGCGAATGCGCTGCTGGTCAGAGCCAACAGACCGCATATCAATAATGATTTTATCGTTTTCATAATTTTTTTCTTTTAATGTTGTTTATTGAAATATCGTTTACTTAATATCTTATGACAATGAAATGATCTTATTCTTCCTTTCCTGCCATGATATTACTGATGGTGATAAGGTCACCGACACCGACTTCACCGTCTTTGTTAACGTCAGCCTTTTCCTTGGTCACACCGCTAGCGTCACCATCAGCCATGTAGTTGCTGACTGAGATAAGGTCACCGACACCAACCTCATTGTCACCATTCACGTCGCCTTCAACTTTAATGGTAAATTGTGTGGTGACAGTTCCCTGATAGTTACCCTTACCTGTGATAGTTATTGTAGCAGTGCCGGGCTCCGTGTTGGCACTATATGTTAAGGTATAGTCCGTTCCTTCCACGAGGGTCTTTTTGCCATCCATTATCTCAGGCTTCGGCTCAATGGCAGAACCAGTATAGACCATATCCTCGACGTCTCCCACCATCTTCTCCGTCAGAGCCTTTGCAGCAATGGTGAAGTCGGCGGTAGCCTCACCACCCAGGTAATTGTTAGTCTCCGCAACAACCACCTTAACCGTATAATCGCCGGCATCGGTAGGCACTGTTGCTGAATAGGTATCATCGGCAGCACCCTTCACCTTATAGGTATAGGTCTCCTTACCTTTACCCAGGTTGTCCTTGACCACCGGGGTCTTAGCCTTTTCAGAGTATGTCCAACCCTCAAGTGTTACAACTGGCTTGATGGAGGCTTTCTCAATCTCAACATCATACGTCACGTCAGCAGGGGCGAGGCAGTAGTTGGTCTCTGTACCACTGATGGTAATCACGGCCTTACCAGCACCCACGACAGTCAACTTACCGTCGGCAGCCACCTTGACCACATTCGCATCACTCGAATTATAGGAAATCTTGCCGTCGTAACCTTCTCTGACTGTCACTGCCGGAGCAACCAACTCCTCACCGAATGTAGCCTTCAGGCTGACATTTTCATCCATTTCGATGATGGTCTCGCTCTTCACAATTTCATTGATTGTCAAGGCTATCTCCAGATCACATCCATCCTTGTTGGTCTTATAGTAATAGGAGATGGGCTTCTCCTTCAGGTCTGTGGCCTTGGAGGCATCATTGTAGACAACGAAATAGCGTTTGCCATAGACAGTAACATACTTTGGCTCAATTTCTGAATAGTCAACGTAAAGAGATGATACGTTCTCGGAATCGAAGGTATCATCTACCATAAAACCAACCTCGTTGGATGACAGCGTGACGAGGTCAATGGTGCGTTGCTGGCGATTACTCCACCAACCTAATTCGGTGTTATTACTGAGATCAAGAGATGTCAGTTGGTTGTTTTCACAGTCGAGATTATTTAAATGAATGTTTTTGCTGACATCCAATGTTGTTAACTGATTATCGCTGCAGTTCAGCCAGGTGAGACCTGTGCTATTGGATACGTCCAGTGCTGTCAACAGATTTTTCTCGCAATTCAGTGTCTCCAAAACGGGATTGTTCAGTGTCAAAGTTGCTAATTGGTTGTTATGGACATCTATGTTTGTCAACTTTTTGTTGTTTGAAAGATCGAGCGCAGCCAGTTTGTTTTCATTGGCGTACAGTTGTGTCAAGGCTGCCAGACTACTCACATCCAATGATGTGAGGCTCTCATTCTGGTAGCAAGACAAATATTCCACTTTGGACAAACCTGTCAGGTCAACCGTGGTCAGTGTAGCACATCTATATAAACTGACAGAAGTTAATGCAGAACAACCGTTCAGATTAACAGAAGTCAGCGTTGCACAATCATATACATCAAAACTGGTCATAGCCGTACAACCACTCACGTCGAGCGATGTGAGTTTTTCCTTGCCGCTGATATTCACACTTGTCAGGGCTGTGCAGCCACTCAGGTCAATACTTTCAATATCTTCTGAAGCAATCCAGAAAGAAGATATCCCCGTACCGCTCAAATTGATTTTCTTCAATGCCTTAAAACTATCATAAGAATTCAAATTGGACACATCTGTCAAAGCCGTACAGCCGCTGGCATCGATTTCCTCCAGGTATTCACATTCACTCACATTCAACCTTACCAATTTGGTGAGTCCACTGACATCAATGCTTGTCAGGGCAGTCTTGTAAGCCTCAAGAGTTGTAAGAGTTGCTAAATCCTTCAGGCCCTTGATTTCTGATAACGTTTCATTCTCATATACATACAGAGTTTCCAGTTTGGTGAGTCCACTGACATCAATACTACTCAGATTGTTCTGATTTGCGAGAAGTTCTGTGAGTGCCGTCAAACCGGTGACATCAATTGAAGTCAGGTTGTTTTCGTATACACGAAGGGTAGTGAGTGCCGTCAGACCTGAAGCATCAATGGCTGTGAGGCTCTCGTTGCTGTAGACAGACAGGCTCGTAAGTTTTGTACAACCACTCACATCTAAGTTGGTCAGGGCAGGATTAGAATAAACGTTCAAATCGGTCAGCCCTGTGATGCCTTTCAGATTCAAAGTCGTCAACTCAGACATATATCCATAATATGAATTGGTGAGTTTCACGCAACCCTCAAAAATGAGTGACTTCACAGACTCTGTACTATAGGAAACATATGTCAGATTCTTACATCCGGTGGCATTGATTTCTTCCAGGTCATTGTTATCATTAACACTCAAAGATTCCAGACTCTCAAGTCCACTGACATCAACCTTTGTCAAAGGACAACCATACGCACTAATGCTCTTGAGTTTGGTCAAACCTGTTACGTTTATTGATGTCAAATCACGATTTTCATTACAATCGATAGATTCAAGTTTTTCAAGTCCGGTAAAGTCGAGTGCCTCTAACTGGTTATTATTTAAATTGATTGTCTTCAACTTTGTCAATCCGGCGATATTTATCTCTGTCAAGGCACAATTGCTTGCATCAAGAGAGGTCAGTCTTGTCAGTGCCGACACGTCGAGTTTTTCCAAACCTCCATTGCCACTTACATACAATTCCGTCAGGTATGTGAAGTTTTCAATACCCGTGAAATCTTCAATACCTTGACTGCCTAACCAGGCAGCGGTAACACTGCTAATCTCCGTTTTTGAAAGAGTTCCGTCCTGTGGATTTGTATCCCAGTTATTGGTCACATAATCACGGAAGACGTCGTCAGGGAAGTTTGTGTCGTTGATTTCTACTTGCGCCATCATCAACTGGGGACAAGCGAGGGCTACAGCAATGGCCAGCGGCTTTAGATGCCTTCCCAAGAATGAGTACTTTTTCTTCATATCATTTTCATTCTATGCCTTGCAAACTCCCTGACGCGGCGGTTAATAATTATTATTTAGGTACACGTACATATATGAAAAAGCGTGAGAGTCTGTACTTCGCTACTCGTCCCGCTACTCAAGGCCTTCGCATTGCCCAATCCTGCCAAGAACGAGCAACACGCAGAAACCCACGCAGATATGTATAGATGACTCTATTACATACCACGTGACATCTACCGTTGCTTTGTCTTATAGGCAGGCTTAGAGGTTGCGAAGTTCTGAGTAGCCAAAGACCAAGCGTCAAGTAAACGCCTATCCATAATGTATCCCGCCCTCCACTACACCCCCTGAGGGGATGAGGCTTCTGCGCAGGAATAATGCAAAGGTACATATTTTTTTTAAAACCAAAAAGAAATAACAGAATTTTATGCCCGCTTTTATGTTAAAAATAACTAATATACTGTTTCTTTGCGCATATTGGAGAACTCCAGTTCGTTCCTAATCGCACTCGAGTGCGCTTTAGGGCGTACTGTGGTGCGCCAGTGCCTGCACTTTCTCAACTTGTAGTTTTTTCATTGGAATTATTTGGTAGGATAATTTCTTTTTTGTATTTTTGCAAACTAAAAAACGAAAGTATGTATAATATAAATAAGGTACGCAAGGATTTTCCGATTCTGGGGCGCGAGGTGTATGGCAAGCCGCTGGTGTATCTCGACAATGCTGCAACGACACAGAAGCCGCTGTGCGTACTCGATGCGATGAGGGACGAGTACCTCAATGTGAATGCCAATGTGCATCGTGGGGTGCATTACCTGAGTCAGCAGGCAACGGATCTGCATGAGGCAGCACGAGAGAAAGTACGTCAGTTTATAAATGCCAGGAAAACGGAGGAAATCGTCTTTACCCGTGGTACGACGGAAGCAATTAATCTGGTGGCGAGTTCATTCTGTGAATCCCAGATGAAAGAAGGTGATGAGGTGATTGTCACGGAGATGGAGCATCACTCGAACATCGTCAGTTGGCAACTTCAGGCGATGAAACGGGGGATTATAGTGAAGCATGTACCTATTACAGATGACGGAATCCTTTGTATAGATCAGTTGGAAGCGCTGATTTCTGACCATACTAAGATCATCAGCGTGGCGCATGTCAGCAATGTACTTGGAACCATCAATCCTGTGGAGAATATTATCTGTATAGCCCACAAGCATGGCATCCCCGTGTTGGTGGATGGTGCCCAAAGCGCACCTCATTTCAAGGTGGATGTGCTGGCGATGGACTGTGATTTCTTCGCTTTCAGCGGACATAAGATGTACGGGCCTACAGGCATCGGTGTGCTCTATGGCAAGGAGGAATGGCTCGACAAACTGCCGCCATATCAGGGTGGGGGTGAGATGATTGACAAGGTGACGTGGGAGAAAACCACCTTTGAGCGTCTGCCGTTTAAGTTCGAGGCTGGTACCCCTGACTATGTAGCCACCCACGGCCTTGCCAAAGCCATCGAGTATATCGATTCCATTGGCTTCGACACCATCCAACAGCATGAACAAGAACTGACCCGTTACTGTATGGAACAGTTGCAGACCATTCCCAATATGCATATCTATGGTCCTGCTGAGGGACGAGACGCTGTTGTTTCTTTCAACGTGGGTGATATCCACCACTTAGATATGGGAACCCTCTTGGATCGCTTAGGCATAGCCGTACGTACAGGCCACCACTGCGCCCAGCCCCTGATGGACAGACTTGGTATCTCTGGTACTGTCCGTGCCTCGTTTGCGCTCTATAATACAAAGGAGGAAATTGATACGCTCGTCGCAGGCATCCGCCGCGTCTCGCAGATGTTCTAAGCCACAGATTGACACAGATTACACGGATTTTATGCTCAAGGGTCATTATTACGAAGGCAAGATCGAGGCAGGCTGCGACGAGGCTGGTCGTGGCTGCTTAGCGGGCAGCGTGTATGCAGCGGCTGTCATCCTGCCACCAGACTATCAGAACGAACTCCTCAACGACTCGAAGCAACTGACGGAGAAGCGCCGCTACGAACTCCGTGAGGTCATCGAGCGCGACGCCGTGGCCTGGGCAGTGGGTATCGTAACACCTGAGGAGATTGACAAGATCAATATCCTCAATGCCTCTATTTTGGCAATGCACAGGGCTCTGGACCAACTCAAAGTGCGCCCAGAGGCCATCATCGTCGACGGCAATCGCTTCAAGCCTTACCAAAACCTCCCCTACACCACTATTGTCAAGGGCGACGGGAGGTATCTCTCCATTGCTGCCGCCAGCATCCTCGCCAAGACCTATCGTGATGACTATATGAACGAACTCGCGAAGGAATACCCCCAGTACGACTGGCTCTCCAACAAGGGTTATCCCACGAAAAAGCACCGTGAGGCCATCAAGCAATATGGCATCACCCCCTATCATCGTAAGAGTTACAATCTCTTGGGCGACGGACAGTTGAGTCTTGATTTCGGTGAATAATTACACAAAAAGAACTGTCCCTTTTGTGTAATTCAAAAAATAATTAGTACCTTTGCACGCGAATTAGAAAAAACGTTTTAATAAGTAATAAGATTATGGCAAAGAAAGCACTTTTGATGATTCTCGACGGATGGGGAATCGGTAAGCATGGTAAGGGTGACGTGATTTTTAATACCCCCACACCTTATCTCGATCTGTTAACAGCCACGTCGGCTCACTCTCAACTCCAGGCCTCTGGTGAGGACGTAGGTCTGCCCGATGGTCAGATGGGTAACTCTGAGGTGGGCCACCTCAATATCGGTGCAGGGCGCATCGTGTATCAGGATCTGGTGAAGATTAACCGTGCCTGCAAGGACGGTTCTATTATGGAGAATCCACAGGTGAAGGCTGCTTATACTTACGCCAAAGAGAACAATAAGAAACTGCACCTGATGGGTCTGACCTCAGACGGTGGTGTGCATTCCAGCCTCGACCATTTGTTCAAACTCATCGAGATCGGTAAGGCTTACGGCTTGAAGAATCAGGTGTTTGTACATTGCTATATGGACGGTCGTGATACTGACCCGAGGAGTGGTAAGGGCTTTATCCAGCAGGTCAGTGATGTCTGTGCTGCCAATGATGCTGCTATTGCCTCTATCGTGGGCCGTTTCTACGCGATGGATCGTGACAAGCGCTGGGAGCGTGTGAAGGAGGGTTACGACCTGATTGTAAACGGTGTTGGTAAGCAGGCAACGGATATGGTTCAGGCCATGCAGGAAAGTTATGACGAGGGCGTGACCGATGAGTTCATTAAGCCAATCCACAATGCTTCTGTCAATGGTTGCATTGAGGAAGGTGACGTCGTCATCTTCATCAACTTCCGTAACGACCGTGCTAAGGAGATGACCATCGCTCTGACACAGGAGGATATGCCTGAGCAGGGTATGAAGACCATCCCTGGTCTGCAGTACTACTGCATGACTCCATACGACGCTAACTTCAAGGGCGTTCACATCCTCTTCCCTAAAGAGAATGTAGAGGACACCTTGGGCGAGTATCTGAGCAAGCAGGGCAAGAAGCAACTTCATACCGCTGAGACGGAGAAGTACGCTCACGTGACCTTCTTCTTCAATGGTGGTCGTGAGGCTCCCTATGAGGGTGAGGACCGTATCTTGGTGCCCTCTCCGAAGGTGGCCACCTATGACCTGAAACCAGAGATGAGTGCCTACGAGGTGAAGGATAAACTCGTTGCTGCCATCAATGAGGCTAAGTACGACTTCATCGTTGTGAACTTCGCCAATGGTGATATGGTGGGTCATACAGGTATCTACAATGCCATCGCCAAGGCTGTCTGGGCTGTGGATAACTGTGTGCGTGAGGTCATTGAGGCTGCCAAGGCCAACGACTACGAGGCCATTATCATTGCCGACCATGGTAATGCTGACAACGCCATCAACCCCGACGGTACGCCCAACACTGCACACTCACTCAACCCTGTGCCGTTTATCTATGTGACGAACAACAACTCGGCTACTGTGAAGGACGGTCGTCTGGCAGACGTGGCACCCTCTATCCTGCATATTATGGGATTGGAGCAGCCTGCTGACATGACTGGTGAAAACTTGATTACGGATTGACCACTTCGCGCTCAAAGAAGTCCAGGAAGAAGGGCCAGTTGGGGCCTGCTTCATGACCTCCGTGGTGCTGACGATAGGTAAGACGACCCTCCATCAGGCCTTTGTCCATACCAGGGAAGAGGTCTGTGCCTACACCTTTATAGCCAAGCAGTTCATAGACTGGTGATGCCTTTGAGGCCGAGATGAACGAGCCAACCACATCCTGCCACTTATCGCCGTTCCAACTGCCAGTAGAGATAAAACAGGCACGAGGAGCACAGAGGGCTATCAGTTCATGCTGATCGACTGGCAGGTCGTCTTCTGTCATCGGGTCGGTACCGTATTTGATAAGGTTGCCACATACCCAGTGGTACTCCTCATGTGAGACGATGTTACCGATGCTCTCACCGCAGTCACGACGCCATCCTGCTGCGCCAGCCTTGCCTGATGAGGCAATGAATCCTGCTGCGATGCGCTCCTCGAATGCCATTGCCACAAGTGAGGCCTTGCCATAACGGGAAACGCCCTCAATGGCGCACTTGGTGGCATCAAAGGTCTTGTCGGTCTCAAGGTAGTCTATCAGGCGTGACAGTCCCCAACCCCAGGCACGAAGTGAACCCCAGTCTGTGGGTTGACGATGCTCTCCCTTGTTGCAGAGGCCGATGATGCCGTTGGTCAGGCCTGACCCTGAGTCAGCCTGGATGGAAGAGGGGTTGATGGTGGCGGCAGCCCATCCACGTTCTATCACCATCTGTTTCCACGACACGCCTCCGCCAAAGGTACGAAGTGGGTCACCGCCTCCAAATCCGAACTCTATGATGACAGGCAGGTTCTGCTTGCCGTCGGGATAGACGATGTTGGCCTGAATCTCAACTTTGATAGATGGACAAATGCTGTTGTCCACCACACCTTTCAGATAGCGGACAACCACAGGTTTACCTGCAAAGTCTTTCTTCTCCTCATTGGTGACCTCCCACTTCACGCTGGGGACATGATTGGGAATATGACCATACACATTATCCTCGAACAGGCGAACAATCTCAGGACGGCGCACCTTGTACCACATCTTGGCACTGGTGACTTTCTTGCCGCTTTCAGTAACGAGTGGGTCGGGATAGAAGGGATAAGGATTGGCAATCAGTTCGTCGTAATTAGGGTGCTTACTCTCGTCCTGACTGTTGGGCTGACGGCCCTCACGAGGCTGCCCTACTCCTACTTTTGCTAACATATCGGCATAATCGGCAGCCGCAATTTTGCGAAGGCTGTCTTGATTTGCGCGATTCCCGCCTCCGAACATGAATTGTGCATTTGTTGTAAATGGGATGCAAGCCATCAGCATTGTCCCAAAGATGTACTTCAAAGTTTCCATACCTATATTATATTGTTGGCTGCAAATTTACAAAAAAACGGGGAATAATAAGTGATGTTGTCAAAGGATAATTGGTGCGTGAGGTTTATTTTTCGGAAAATGTGACGTTATTTGGGATAAATTGAGTAACTTCGCAGCCAAAATATATATGAAGATGAATGTAAAGATTGAAGACTCGTGGAAGATCCATCTCACAGATGAGTTTGAGAAACCCTATTTTGTACAGTTGACTGAGGCTGTGCGGAAGGAGTATACACAGACCGTCTGCTATCCTCCGGGCAAATTGATTTTCAATGCCTTCAACCTGTGCCCGTTTGACAAGGTAAAGGTGGTGATCATCGGACAAGACCCCTACCACGAACCAGGTCAGGCTCACGGGCTGAGTTTCTCTGTGCAGGATGGAGTGATGTTTCCGCCCTCGTTGCAGAATATCTTCAAGGAGATACAGGATGACCTCGGTACGCCTATTCCGACATCAGGTAATCTGACACGCTGGGCAGAACAGGGCGTGCTGTTGCTGAATGCCTCGCTGACGGTGAGGGCTCATCAGGCCAACAGTCATTCTGCCTTGGGCTGGCAGAAGTTTACCGATGCCGCCATTCAGGCACTGGCAGCCCATCGCGAACACATCGTCTATATGCTCTGGGGAGGCTATGCCCGTTCGAAGGCATATATGATTGACAAGTCTCGCAACTTAGTCCTCGAATCAGTCCACCCTTCGCCCCTGAGTGCGAATCGAGGCGGTTGGTTCGGTCAGCATCAGTTCTCGCGTTGCAATGCCTATCTCGAACAGAATGGCCAGACTCCGATTACATGGTGATAATAAAACATGAAAATACCTCCTATCATACAAATTGGCGATGTGCTGCTCTCGTCTGAGATTCTGACGGAGATGTTCTGTTGTGACCTGAGTGCCTGCAAAGGCCAGTGCTGTGTGGAAGGAGATGCTGGCGCCCCTGTCACCCTCGATGAAATAGCAGAGATAGAGGAATGTGTTGATACGGTGTGGGGTGATCTCTCAGCCTCGGCGCAGAGCGTGATTGACAAGCAAGGCGTGGCCTATACCGATCAGGAGGGTGACCTCGTGACAAGCATCGTCAGGGGGAAAGACTGTGTATTTACTTATTATGGTGAACTTGGTGGGATTCCCGATTGTTGTCTTTGTGCTTTGGAGAAGGCTTTCAGGGCAGGAAGGACAACGTTCTGCAAGCCTGTGAGTTGTGCGCTGTATCCCATCCGTGAAAAACGTCTCGGCGAGGGTCTTGTTGGCCTGAACTACAACCGTTGGGCTGTCTGCAAGGCAGCCATTGTCAAAGGTAACGCGGAGAATGTCTATCTCTATCAGTTCCTGAAGGATCCGCTCATCCGACGCTTTGGCGAGGAATGGTATCAGGAGTTACTCGATACAGTAAAAGAATTGAAGGCGCAAGGGTATCTGTAATCCCTGCCCCTCTTGGAGGGGAGGGCAGGAATCACCATGTTTTGACATTCTGCGTCTGGCCTGCTTTCAGTTTTACGGTCTTCTGCTGACCATTATATATTAAGGTAACAGTGCTGTTGGTCTTGGACTTGATGCTGCAGTTGCGCACATAACCGCCCTTCCATTCGAAGTTGACCTCATAGCCACCACGGGCACAGAGTCCACTGACCTTTCCATCCTTCCATGTCTCAGGACAAGCAGGCAACAATTCAATTGTACATTGTAATTTGTCAGATTGTAAATTGCAGTGGCTCTGCATCAGCATCTCACAGACGCCTGCCACACCACCGAAATTACCATCAATCTGGAAGGGAGGATGAGCATCGAAGAGGTTGGGATATGTACCACCGCCCTTACTGTAATTGGGCATTCCGGCTTTCTCTGGAGCGACGGCAGTCAGCAGTTTGCGGTATATATGATAGGCTTGCTCTCCGTTCTTTAATCGTGCCCAGAGATTAATGCGCCAGCCTGTGCTCCAACCAGTAGTCTCGTCGCCCTTAATCTCCAGTGAGCGCTCACAGGCTTTCTGGAGGTCATCGATATTCCCAGAAAGTCCCGTATATCCGGATAACCTAGAAAGATGATTACCAGGATAGAGTCCTATCAGATGACTCTGATGGCGGTGTTTGAAGTCCCTGTCGTCCCAGTCGTAGTACCATTCGTTCAGGTCGCCCATGTGTCCGATGGTGTAAGGGTGCAGACGGGCGAGGGCCTTTTCTATTTCCTTGCTTTTCTCTCCAAGGATCTTTCCTGCGGCCATGGTATTGATAAACAGTTCGCGGATGATGGCAAGATCTGCCGTACCACCATAACAGGTCACGCCGTGATAGCCCTTGTCAGTGATATATTCGTTTTCTGGTGAGGTGCTAGGGGCAGTAATGAGTTCACCAGGTGCCTTGGGATTCTCGATGAGCCAGCGAAGACAGAAGTCGGCTGCTCCCTTCATCAAGGGGTAGGCAACTGTTCTCAGGTAGTTCTTGTCTTGAGTAAACTGGTATCGTTCCCAGAGGGTATTCACCAGCCAGGCACCACCAAGGTTCCAGTTAGCCCACATTGGATTCTCGCGCTTCTCACCTACGGGGTTTGTCATGGCCCAGATGTCGGAGTTATGACTGGAACACCAGCCTTCCGAGATGTTGTAATAGTTTTGGGCAGAGTATTGCCCGTTGGCAGCGAGTGCTTTTACAAAGCCGTCAAGGGGTTGTGCCATCTCACCCATATTCGCCACGAAGGCAGGCCAGTAATTTTCTTCAAGGTTGATGTTCACGGTGTAGTTGCCACGCCAGGGCGACCAGAGGTGAGGTGTCCAGAGGCCTTGCAGATTGGCAGGTACGCCAGGTGTACGGGAACAAGATATCAGCAGATAACGCCCGAACTGGAAATAGAGTTCTTCGAGATACCGGCTTTGGCCCCCACCATCGGTATAGTCTTTTAAGAGAGCATCCGTATTTTGGGGGAATTCGGGATTTTCGGATTTTCCGGAGAGTCTGATCTTCACACGATCGTAGATGGCTTTATAGTCAGCGAGGTGGCGAGCATAGAATTCATCGTAGGTGTAGTTCTGCGTGTGCCAGAGGTCGTTGGCGGCATTTTCTAAATAGGGTGCAGCCTCCTTTACGGGATGTTTGTCGAAGCCGTTGAAACTGGTCTCATTGATGATATAGATGATGGCTTCCTTGGCATGGGTGATGGTCAGGGAAGAGTCTGCTGCTGACACTTCGCCATCGGTCTTTACGCTGAGCATCGTACAGAAGTGGATGCTTTCCTGCGGATCACCTGTGGCGTGGCCCGTCATTGTCAACTGGGTGGGGATGGCTTTCACCTTGTGTGGCACCTGTGCTGTCAGGGCGATGCGGCAGTTGATGTCACCACGCAGACGGATGGCGATGAGTTTGTCAGGATTCGAGGCAAAGTACTCTCTTGTGACGGTTTTTCCATTGCGCACATAACGGTCTTTAATCATGGCGGAGTCAAGGCTCAACGAACGGTGATAGCCACTGACGGTTCCCAGTCCGAGGTCCTTGATGTGCAGGGTGCCTAAAGGCTGGAAAAATTGTGAGTTAGGCCCCTGCACATAATGCTGTAGCGAGTCGGCCCGTGCATAGTCTTCACTGAAGAGAGCCTCGCGGATAGCAGGTATCCACTGGTGGGCATCAGCATCGAGGTTTCTGTCTACAGGCTTGCCTGTCCATAGGGTGATGTCGTTCAGATAGATGATATCGTCATCTGTACCCCCATAGACGAGGGCCCCCATTTTTCCATTGCCGATGGGCAACGATTCTTCGAAGTAGGTGGCGGGCTTGTCATATTGTAGTACCATCGGTGCCTGCTCATACGGGGTCTGGCATTCCTGTGCGTAGCCTGCGGAGCACAGCGTGCCTGTCCCCTGAGTGAGTAGTGCCACAAAAAGATAAATTTTCTTCATGATCATCATTTTTAGTTGCTTTCGCTTGCAAAGATACGAAAAAAAATGTATCTTTGCAGCATAAAACCAAAAATTATAAAGATATGCAGTCTATCAGGACGTTGAACGACATGATTGTGTTCCTCCAGCAGCGGGGAGACAAGAAGCGTGTGGCAGTGGTGTGTGCCAATGATGCCAGTACCCGTTATGCCGTGGAGAAAGGCAAGGAGATGGGATTCATCGAACCCATCTATGTGGACGGAGACGACAAGGATGATTGTGCTCGTCGGGCGGTAGCGCTCTGTAAGAATGGCGAGGCAGATATCCTGATGAAGGGACTCATCAATACCGATGTCATCCTGCGTGCAATATTGGATAAGGAGAACGGCATCCTTCGTCCGGGCCATGTGCTGACCCATGTGGCGATGGCAGAGATTCCCAAATACGAGAAACTGCTCTTCTTCACTGATGCGGCAGTGATACCCGTACCCACAGAAGGTCAGCGCCGCCAGCAGATTCACTATATGAATTATGTGTGTCATGCACTTGGTATAGAGGAACCTCGTATCTCACTGATCCACTGTGCCGAGAAGGTGAGTGCCAAGACCTTCCCTTACACCGTCGACTATCTCGAAATCATTGCCGAGGCACAGACAGGCAAGTTCGGACGGTGCATCATTGACGGACCGTTGGACCTAAAGACTTCGTTAGACTCTGTGAGTCTGCGAGAGAAGGGCATCCACAGCGTCATCGACGGTCAGGCTGATGCGCTAATCTTCCCTGATATCGTGGCGGGCAATGTCTTTTATAAGACCATCACCCTCTTTGGCTATGCCAAGACGGCTGGCGTGCTGCAAGGCACCCAGTGCTGCTGTGTGCTGCCCTCCCGTGCCGACAGTCCGGAATCCAAGTACTACTCTCTCGCCCTCGCTGCGATATGAAAATCCTTGTCATTAATCCTGGCTCTACGTCGACGAAGATGGCCGTCTTCGAGGATGAGACTCCCGTGCTGGTGCGTAATATCGTGCATACCCCAGAGGAACTGGCAGGTTTCGACGATGTCATCGAACAGCAGGACTTCCGCAAGCAACTGGTCATTGATGAATTACGTCAGGCCGATATCCCCATGGAGTTTGATGCCGTCATCGGGCGTGGTGGACTGGTAAAGCCACTCGAAGGCGGTGTCTATGAGATCAACGACCTGATGATTCAGGATACCCATAGCGGTATCGCACTCCATAATCATGCCTGTAACCTCGGATGTCTCATCGCCCATGAGATTGCTGCCTCTATCCCCCATTGCCGTTCGTTTATCGCTGACCCAGGGGTGGTGGATGAACTCAACGACTATGCCCGTATCTCCGGCTCTCCCTTGATGAACCGCATCTGTATCTGGCATGCCCTAAACCAACGTGCCATCGCCCGTCGCTATGCGGCTGAGATAGGCAAGGAATATGAAGACCTGAACCTGATTATCTGTCACATGGGTGGTGGCATTTCCGTTGCTGCCCATCAGAAGGGGAGGGCGGTAGATGCCAATAATGCACTGGATGGCGAGGGCCCCTTCTCGCCTGAGCGGGCGGGCTCACTACCTGCCTCCGACCTGATCCGTCTCTGTTTCAGTGGGAAGTACAACGAGAAACAGTTGCTGAAACGTATTGCGGGCAAGGCAGGTCTGAATGCCCATCTGGGTACCAACGATGTGAAGGAGGTGATTCGCCGTATCGAGGACTTTGGCGACGAGCATGCCCGTCTGATTCTTGATGCGATGATCTATCATGTGGCGAAGCATATCGCTGCCCAGTCGGCTGTGCTCTGTGGCAGCATCGATGCCATCCTGCTCACGGGTGGACTGGCCCGGTCAGAGTATGTCGTCAGTCGTCTGCGCAAGCGTATCGGATTCCTCGCACCCGTCCGCTGCTTCCCCGGTGAGGATGAGATGGAGGCCTTGGCCCTCAATGCCCTTGCCATCCTTCGTGGCAAGCGTCAGGCCAAGGTCTATATGTAGGGTTCCTACTTCGTCAGTCTATGCACATATTTGACAGTCTCGGCATCCCCTTTAAGGATGTCAGCAAAGGTCTGTGGCTTGATGGTGACGGGGCCGTGCATGAATTCTGGAATGTTATAGCACCGCATGAACTCACGGTGATAGTTCGGGTCGGCACTTGGCAGTTCAAAGGGTTTGGTGCCGTGTCCGTCCTTGTCGATGTGGGCAAAGAATGGACGGGTATAGGTGCCATCGTCACGACGACTGCTGAAGACTACCCACTTGCCGTTGCTCGACCAGGAGTGATAACTCTCCGTGTCAGGTGAGTTTATTTCGGTTGCAGGCCGTGTCTCACCTGTCTGTAAGTCAAGCAGCCAGAGGTCGGCATCATGGTGCCAGATATGGAACACGCCAAACTCAGCCAGTGCGAACATCAGGTAGCGTCCGTCGGGTGAGATACGGGGCAGGGTGGCACTCTTGTTGAGGCTGTCGGCAGCGAAGACCAGTTCACGGGGACCGAAGGCCATCGTCTCTGGGTCGAAACTCTTCTTGTAGATATTGTATTTAATTTCCTGGGAACGTTTCACAATTTCCCGGGTCCTCGAAAGGGTTGAATCCTGTTTTACAAAGTGGGCACTACAATAGTAGAGTGTCTTGCCGTCGGGAGCCCAGGCTGGGAACACTTCCAGTTCAGTGGTGTCGTTTTCCAAATTAGTCACTTCTCCCTTATCAATATCGTAAGCAATAAGATCACTCTCCGAGTCAAACACCTCAATCTTGTTGCGATGAGTGGTATGAAAATCCTGGGCGGTCTTATTAGTAGAATAGACAATCAGTTTCAGCCAAGGATGCCAGGCGGGATAGACACCTGCCGAGAGGATAGAGTCGTTACGCATATTCACCTTCTTAGTGTGTCCGTCGTAGGTGACGATAGTACCACCATTGTTCTGACGGGCGTGGAACTGCATACGCTCAGGGTTATACTGCTGGTAGTTGTGACAGTTGATGCACTGTCCGTCCTTCTCGAAACTGCAAAGCACATTGTCGTAAATCACGCTCTCGTCATAGTTCTCCAAGCAACGCTGATTGATGGTCAGGGCCTCGTAACTGACGAAGGAGGGATAGATCAGACGGTAACTCAGGTAACTGTCGATGCTGTCCGGCGACACGAAGATGCTGAATGGCTTGTAGTGCGTCCACTGGTCAGCCTTGCAGGCATAGACATCCACCGTGATGGCACTGCCCTTCGCCTTTTCTGCTAACATACGCCAGGCATCCATATCCGGCTGGGCCTTACCCTCACAGACAATTTCCTCATCGCCAACGGCAAAGCGGGCAATCATATTGTCTGCGGCTTCGTCCAGTTCAAAGGTGAGCGGAGCCATGTTGATAGGGATGGTCACGTCGATATAGTCTGGGTATATCTTGGGAAGGGCCTTGGAATCAGTGAACACCTCTGGCACAGAAGGCCCACCACATCCTACCACAGCCAGACAAAAAACGATATATACAAATTTCCTAATCATAACTTTTCACTTCTCTCTTTTCACTTCTTAGTATTCTGGTAAATTCTTCATCATATAATAGTCGTAATAGTAGGTCTCTCCGTAGAAGGGGTATAGCCCCTCACGACCAATCTGCACATCCTGATTGTCGTATTTGGCTGCTGCATTCATAAAACGTTCGAAGGTATCCTTGATGCCCTTATCAAAAGGCATCCTATCCAAGTCCGTCCTCTCCTCTAGCCTACCGTAGAGATAGGCGGCTTCTTGGAAATAACGTGGCATAGACCCATTAGGGTGTAGTCTGACATAGTCGGAGAAATGGTACCAGAATTGCCTGATGTTCTTTGTCCACAGGGTGGCTAACACCTTCTGTTCCAAAAAGATGGGATCGTCTGTATAAGCACTTCTCACCAACTGATTCATAATGAAGCGCTCCGTATAACCATCATCGCCCCCGAGATAGTTGCCATAATGGAGCATGTGGGTGATGGGCTCGCGCTCTGCGTCCTTGGCAATCAGGTCGGGATGACCTAAGAGGGCTTCTGCCTGCTCGGCCCAGTCGCTGTAGAAGATGGTCTGTTTCAGGATGTTGATATACTTACGGGCCAGTGGTCTGTCGTCTTCGAGGAGGGCACAGTTCACCAGCAACTGATAGTCTTCCGTGCGGAAACCGAACTCCACGCCCATCTCCATACACAGACGGTTGCAGTAGTTCAGCATACCGTATTGGTAGTAGATCATCTGCCCAGCCACCAGCATCAGGCGCATGACGAAGGGTGAGTCATAGGCCTTGGAGCCGTTCTTGTAGAGGAACATCGTGTCACCCTGTTTACCAAGTCGCGAGAGGGCGATGTTGCGCATCATCACGATGGCCCGTGTCGGCTCGTCTTGCTGGGTAGCGGCCTCCTCCAACACACCCATCCAGTCGAGGTTGGCGATACGGTGCTGCATGGCCAGTTCGTGGTGGAAGTTCTCGTCCTTCATCCAGAAGTGGTAGACACTGCCCACCAAGAGGAATGCCACCACTGCCTGACACAGCAGGTAATAGACTTTCTTCATGGGCTTGGCGGCCTGACGGTCGGCACGATAGGTCACGGCCAGAATCACAAAGAAGAGAGCCAACAGATAGTAAGGTATATAATAAGTGTGATATTCCTCAGTGACGAAGAAGAGCGGCAATTCCGCCCAAAGGACATTGGACAGATTGACCTGATAGTAGACATATCGGTAGCAGAAAAGGGGTACGGCAGCGACACTCAGAATGGCCACCACACTATTGACAATAGCCCCCGTCTTGGTGGCTGACAACCGCCATGACCAGATGCCCATAATCAGAGCCGCAGCGAGTCCATAGATACCCATCAGTGGATAGCCCAGGGCACAGGTGAGGAAAATATACACCACACCTACCCACATTCGTTTTCGTGGATTTGCAATCTCTGACTGCATACAGCGGAAGCCCCACAACAGAGCCGCTACGGCTGTCGTACCGATGGTGGTTACGAAGAAGTGACCCCTGAGTTTCAGAATATATATCCAGTAGCCCATATCCATGTTGGTCAGCAACAGGATGGCAACGGGTATCAGCATCAGGATGGCCCATCGGTCTGAAATCCGGAAAGCCCGTTTGATGATGACCATCAGTAGTAGCCACCAGGCGCAGAGCAACAACACACCGAGCCACGGGTAATAGAGGAACTGCGTGAACCATGTTCCCAGCCATGTCAGAAAACCGCCAGGAACGACCAACTGCTCTTTCAGGTAGAGCATCGAGCAGAGGAAGAGGTTCTTCTCCTGCACCTTCCAGAGTTGGTCACTCTCAAATATCAGCATGGCTCCGGCTATCGCCGCCAGTGCCACCAGCCATATCGCTAACGCAAGATACTTTTGTTTTAATTTCATATTTGTTGTTCAGATTTTGGTGCAAAGTTACAAATAAACGGCTAAGCCACCAAATTTATGGAAGTTTTTTTGCACGAAGAACCCAGAAGTCTTTCCCAGTTTTCTTAATGGTTGAGAATCGGCGCAAGATCTGACTGGGAAAACGGGGATATCATCACAAGGGTTAGAAAACGTGCCTGGATTTTCAGGCACGTCATCACAAGGGTTATGCCCTTCGGGGGCCGATTTGCCCCTGTGATTTATTCGTCGAACTGGGCAACGGTTTGGAGGATGTTGGGGATATCGATGCCCAGTTTATCAAGAATGGTGGTAAGGGGAATGGCCTCATCGTCAGAGGGCAGGTTCACCATGACGGTGGGATAACTGCGGCCAGTGGCTGAATCACGGACAATCCCCATGAAGAGATCACCAAATGACGTAGTCTGAACCAGAAGCGACAATTTCAGATTGTCGTTGAAGTCAGCGACCAACTGCTGGCACTCCTCCTCAGTAGTACCCTCCTGCATACACTTGGCAATTTTGACACCGTTGACTACAAGGTAGTTGACGTTGCTGGAATGACCGCTGAACACAAAGAGTCCGTCCATAGCAGAAACGGTGAAGTTAGCCTCGACGGTGACATCGTGCTTGATGAGTTTGAGGATATCGGCATCATCCGTCAGCGTGGTGTTCATCACCAGGAGCGGCGACTCATCAGCGCTCTTGCCGTAAGTGAGTACCACACTCCGCTCATGGGTATGCAGTTGTCTGTAATCGAGGGTGACCACATAGTCACGATAGAGCAGTTCGCCCGTAAAACTGTTACCACGGATGAGCAGCGGCAACCAGACAGGACGGTTTCTCTCGGTATTGGAGAGCAGGCGCAGCACCAACTCGTCGCCCTTATAGATATAGAACTGGCTGGCACCAGTGACATAGAAGTTCCAACGATAGATAGAGATGTCTTTTTCCATCTCAGCCGAAATATGATACTGCTGGCCGTTGCGGGCGGTATAGGTGATTTCTCCCCTACCATCTGCTTTGAGACCAAACCACGACGAACTGCTTTCGCCGTTATCTTTAAGGATGACCGACAGATCGTAGGCCAGTTCAAGGGCAGTGTTAAAGGCATCGTACGAGAATCGGCGACCCAGCGTGACACCTTTGCCCTCATCGCCTTTGAGCAGACTGAGAAGCGTGGAGAGTTTCACGTCGAACTCAGAGCCTTCGCCATCGGCCCGCGTGCCACTGGTGATGGCCTCTGCCAACGGATCCAGTTCCTTGAAATCAAGTCCTTCCAGATTCTGATTCAACTCATTAGCGGCTACGTCCAATGGACGAAGAACCGCCATCTTCTCACTCTTAGCGTTCTGACTGTCATCGGAACTGCATGCACTAAGCATCAGCAAAGCGAATGCGACCATCATGGTCAAAAGGTGTTTCTGTTTCATAAGCCCCAAAGGTTATAATTGACATCGTAACCAGCCAACAGGAACCAGTTGGCCAGTTGCTGTTCGTAATAGCGTAGCAGGTAGAGAGGAGCCTCGACGGTTTCTTCAAGTGTAGTCCCAGGCTCATGTTCACGCGCTCCGATTCCCGCTTTCAGATAGAGAAAGGCCGAGATGAGGTCAGCCTGAGTGATACCCGAGTCTTCACACATCTCTTCCAAGTCATTGGTGGTCAGGTCCACCTTCGACAGAATCTCATTGATATTGGGGATTAAGTCGAAAGCATTTATCCTGCGTCTGGCAAAGCCGCCGTCGTTGACAGCCTTCTTCAAGTCGATACCCCAACTTTCAAGCGTCTTGATGACCTTCAAGAGATTCAAGTCGCCCACAATGTCGTGGTAGTAGCGGTTCTGCTCACCCTCATAATAGAGCACGGGCCAGAACTGGATGGCTGCCACCGTCTGTATCAACCACACGATGGCCGAGAGGGAATGGTCGAGTTTGAACACCAACGTATTGGTCTGCAAGTTGGTCTTGCCAGGCACGATGCTCGGTGTGAAGCCTTTCTCCCTCATCCAGGGAATGATGGCACGTACAGACTGTATAGGCACATAGTTGTCATGGCGGCTGTGTTCGATAAAGTATTTCTGCGTCGAGTCGGGCTCCCAGCCGTTCATCAGGTTAATCTTTTCCAACTGAGCCATCATGGCCTTGGCCTGTGGCGTCTCGACATCCATATAAGCAGGCTGCAACAGGTTGTGGAGCGAGTCTTGCATACTGACGCCGTATTCCGTCAGCGTACTCTTTTCCTTGGTCTTAATAAACTCTTCTACACCCGAGACCAAAGGCTCCTTGAAGAGGTCTTTCCATGCTATGTCCATGTGGCAGTTCTTCACCGTCGAGATGAGCATCATGATGACATCCTTGCAGTCCTCGCACCAGTCCTTCTTCACATATTCCCGATAGGCCACGACATAGTCTGTAGGGCCACCGCCGGCAAAGGTCTTGGTGAAGGTGACACCCTTGTCCTTATACTCCATGTCGCGCAGTTTGGCCACGTAGAGAGACTCTGAGCCACCCTGTGAGAAACCGAGATTAAAGAGGTACTTGCCTTGCGGCAGATTTTCATCAGTGAGTATCTGACGGGCCGCCAACAGACCGTCGAGCGAATTGCGGGCATTCACGTCGCCACTATGGTAGAACATCGGATATTGGCTCGAAGAACCATAGCCGATGAAATCGCTCATCACCAGGATATAGTTGGGTTGCAGCGGGTTGACAATCAGACCGTTGATGAGTTCTTGATTACCCGCTGAGGGACAGTCCTCGGGTGAGCCCAAGGTGGCGCGGTTGAAGAGCATAATACCGTCGCAGGGGGTGCCGTCGATAATGTTCGAGGGAATCATTATCACACCGCTGATGGTGGCGGGCTTGCCGTCGGCATCCTTCGAGGGGTACTCGTAGATGATGCGGCGTACGGAGCGTGAACTCAACGAGAAGTCTCCCACTCGGGCCTTGACGACCGTGTCACGGTCATAGATAATTTTATAGTTAATATTCTGCGCAGCACTGGTGAGCACTGAGGCTATAAGTGCCAAGAGTATGATGGTTGTCTTTTTCATTGTCATGTCTCCTTTCATCCTTATTTTATCACGCGTTTGCCTGCCTTTCCGCCTTGTTGTTCAATATAGATACCATTCTTAGGTCGGTTCACTCTCTGGCCATTGAGGTCGTAGACACGACTGCCTTCTGCCTGGTCTATTCTTACATCATCAATGCCGGTGTCTCTTGAAACCACCTTGAATGTGGCTGCCACAGGATAGTGGTCGCCCAAAGGCTTGCCCTCATTCAGATAACCTTCCTTGTCGAGCAAGAAAGTGACGGGCTGTATCTTCGTACCTATGACGGGATTGATGTAGAGGATCTTGTCGTATGTCTCCTCTCCCTGCTTGTTCAGTTCCATCCACACATCGGCTACCGTTCCACGGCCTGTCCCATTGATGACATCGATAAACACGCCTTTCACGTCGTCACGGGTATAGAGGCTGTTCATATCGCCAACGATAATGATGGGACGCGAGTCGAGATGTTGCAGCACATCTTCCCTCAACTGGGTCCACTGGGCCACTCGCGCATCTTTGTCTTTTGCATCTCTCTCATCAGCCACATCCCTGCTGTCGCTGGCATCCATGTGCATATTGTAAACCACAATACGGGCTCCACTCCTCAGCGTCACTTCGTAACGGCGGAAGCCCTTGGTCACCATCTCGTCTAAGGCGTGACTGAACTTACCGAAGTTCTGTTGCCAAGGCGTACGGGCTGTGGGTGTCACCGTGAGGTCGTTTTTCCAACAGCCCATCAGGCCGTCACACTCAAAACGGTGGTTCTGCAAATGCAGGTAGTCGATGGTATGGTCCACCACATCCACGTCACCCGTCCACTCGTCCAACCTATAATCGTCTTCAAGCATCACTGAGAGCACATCGTGGTAATTGAAATCCTCTTGCAGCATCAGCAGATCGTAACCTTTCTTCAACAGGTATTTGCCGATACGAGCCGTGCCGCCGTCTCCCGGACCGTCGGTATTCACTTTAACCATTAATATCTTCTGGGGCAGTCCATCCACGTTGAGCGTGGCGATGGAAAACTGTTCTCCAACCTCCTGTCCTGTTGCCGTCAGATTACCCCATAAGGTAAAGAGGACGGCTAATGCTATCATTACTTTTTTCATCATACAATATCTATTTGGGGGCAAAGATACAAAAAATAAGCAAAAAAACAAATCTTTAGGTATTTTTTTTGCACAAAAAAAGCGGCCGCTGCGGGAGATTCCTGCAACGGTCGTTTCTTGTTACCCTTAATCTTTTTACTTTTTGCGATTTACTTCATTCTCTGATTCTGAATGGTAGCACCGAAGAGCATCATATAAGTGCTGTATTGCTCGTCGTTCAGCACGCGGCGCATGTTACGTACATCCTTCCTGATGGCTTTCTCATACTGAATCATTCTGTCAAATCCTTTCGCTTGCGCTGCTGTTGCCAACTCAGTGTTCAGGCTGTTGCTGATAGCCTCTACGGCTTCCATCTGCTCGGCGGTCAACTGCAGTTTGTCTGCCAGTCTGCGTACGTCGAAACTCATGTCGTAACGCTCTGCGTTGTTTACTACTGCCTGATTTTCCTCAGTCTCTGCGAACCCGAAGGTCATTGTCATTGCGGCTACTACCGTTAAAATAATCTTTTTCATTGTTCTTTTATTTTTTATTGTTATCCTGTTTTCTGTTTGTTATCCTGACTTTTTTGTTGTCGTGATTTTTGTTTCTTTGTCTCTTTGACGCAACAAAAAGGAAAAGGTTTAAAAAACAATGAAAAAAAATTTTTTTTGCCCAGAAAATGGGATTCTCAGATAAATGTATTACCTTTGCAACAAAAATCAGTGAGAGACATGAAAAGAATGATTTTGAGCCTCATTAGTCTACTGTTCACCACAGGGTTGGCAATGGCACAGGAGGTCAGTACTGCGGTGGTCAGCACCAAGAGTGGAAAAGTGAGTGGGATCATCCAGGAGGGTACAATGGCCTATCTCGGTATTCCGTATGCCAAGGTGGAGCGTTTCATGCCACCCCAGCCCGTCAAGAAATGGAGCGGCATACGCAAATGTGACCACTGGGGTCCGATGACGATGCAGCAGCAGAACCGTCCGATGACGGAAGACCAGATGTCGGAGCAGTGTTGTGTGCTGAATGTATGGACTACGGATGTAAAGGCCAAGAAGCCTGTCATGTTCTGGTTGCACGGTGGCGGTTTCGACTCTGGCACCTCTGAATGGGATCCCGGTATGTGCTTGGCAAAGAAGGATGTGGTGGTGGTGAGCATCAACCACCGTCTGAACATCCTTGGTTTCCTCGACCTCTCGACTTGCGGCAAGAAATATAAGTATTCTGGTAATGTGGGTATGCTAGATGCCGTACAGGCTCTGGAGTGGGTGCGCGACAATATTGCCAACTTCGGCGGCGACCCCAACAACGTGACGATCTTTGGCGAGTCGGGTGGTGGCGGCAAGGTGGGTACGCTGATGTGTATGCCCAAAGCCAAGGGACTCTTCCACAAGGCTATCATCATGAGCGGCACCATCCTCAACGTGAATACGAAAGCGATGACTGAGGAATTGGGCGAGGCCGTATTAAAAGAATTAGGTATTGACAAGAAGCATGTTGATAAAATAAATAAGGTGTCTTATCAGGATCTTTACGCCGCTGGCCAGCGGGCGATGGCTGCCAGCATCGGAACACGAAGGCCTGGTACACCGATGATGTGGGGCTTCGGACCTACACCTGATGGGGAGGTGCTGCTGAAACAACCCTTCCAGCCAGACTTCGCGGACTTCAGCGACGACATCCCCCTCATGATTGGCACCACGTTCAACGAACTGCAGCGGGCCCGATACAATCAGAATATCACTTTAGAGCAGGCACGTACCGAACTGCTACGTACCTTCGACGCCGAGACCGATGCTTATATCAGTGCCTTCTGCGAGACCTATCCTGACAAGTCACTGCGAGATTTGCCTGCCGACCTGCTCTGCATCGACTGGCTGTTCCGCCCGAAGACCATCATCACCGCTGATGCCATCGGTGGCCAGCGCAAGGCCGACACCTATGTTTATATGTACACGGTTGGCGAAAGCGACAACCGAGGCTATAAAGGCTCTGCGCATGGTTCAGAATTAAAATACTGCTTCGACGTGCTGCATCATTATAGCAACCAACTGTCGCAGTCGTGCATCGACACAAACAAGAAATGGGCGACAATGATGAGCGATGTCTGGGCTAAATTCGCCCATGACGGCAACCCCAACTATGCTGGACTGCCCGACTGGCATCCTTACACCAAGGAGAACGGTGAGTTGGTTGAGTTTGGTGGCAACAAGCCCACCCTACGCCACAACCACGACCGTAAACTCGAAGAAATCATCAACCGCCACTGCTTCAAGCAACTGGACGAGTTTTACAAACGACAGAAATGAGTAGCGAGACCATCAGACTGAGTAACCTGAGTATCGGGTACCGTAGTAAGAATGGTACACGGGTGGTGGCGGCTGGTATCAATGCAGCCATCAGAAGTGGGGAACTGACCTGTCTGTTGGGTGCCAACGGCGTGGGTAAGTCCACGCTGCTCCGCACACTCGCCGCCTTCCAGCCGAAACTCGACGGCGAGGTGCTGATAGAGGGACAGGAGGTTACTTCGTTCAATGACAAGGAACTGAGTCGGATGATTGGCGTGGTGCTGACAGAGAAACCTGATATCAGGAATATGTCTGTACGCGAACTCGTGGCCTTGGGACGTTCACCTTATACAGGTTTCTGGGGAACACTGCACGACGATGACTGGCAGGTGGTGGACGAGGCCATCCATGCCGTCAGGATAGAACCGCTCCGAGAGCGTATGATCCATACCCTATCCGACGGAGAACGGCAGAAGGTGATGATTGCCAAGGCACTGGCGCAGCAGACACCAGTCATCTACCTTGACGAGCCGACGGCCTTCCTCGACTTCCCCAGTAAGGTGGAGATGATGCAACTGCTTCGCCGACTGGCTCAGGAACAGCAGAAGACCATCTTCCTCTCAACCCACGACTTCGAACTGGCTCTGCAGGTGGCCGATACACTATGGATTATGAGGAATGAGGATTACCAGACAAGCGTAGTTATCGGCACTCCAGAGGAACTGGCACAGAGTGGAGAACTCGCCCATTATGTGGAGCGGCCAGGTATCAGTTTCGACCCCACCACCCTTTCTGTAAAGGTGAAAAAGTGAATAGTGAATAATGAATAGTGAATAGTTATGACTTACGGACACGGAGATGATAAATATCGCTACGGCGATCGGATAAAAATGAACTTCAGTTCTAATATCTACCAACGGGCAGACCTGACAGAACTGAAGGACTATCTGGCTACCCGACTTGACGCCATTGGCAACTATCCGGAGCCGGAGCCGAAGGCATTGGAGGCTCTGATTGCAGAAAAACTGGAGATCTCTGCCGATATGGTGATGGTGACCAACGGAGCCAACGAGGCCATCTACCTCATCGCACAACTCTATCGTCATTGGGCTTCTGTCATTCCACAGCCCACCTACAACGAGTATGCCGATGCCTGTCGGATGTTCGGGCATACCATCTCCTACGATCGTAATGATGAACTCAATATACTGCCCGAAGACCGTATTTACTGGTTGTGTAATCCTGACAACCCGACTGGTAATGTGCTGTTGAAATCGCTCATCACCCATATCATCCGTAAGCATCCGCGCTATCTCTACGTTATCGATCAGAGTTACGCTGACTACACCCTCCAGCCGATGCTCGAAATGAAGGAGATGCTTGACTGCTACAATGTGATGATCCTCCAGTCGCTCTCAAAGAAATACTGTGTCCCAGGTCTGCGACTTGGTTATCTGACGGCTTCACCTATTATTATAGATCGTCTGCGCGATATCCGTCAGCCTTGGACGGTGAATGCCCTTGCCATCGAGGCCGGAAAATGGCTGATAGAGAACGATCCGAGAATGCTGCCCGACCTGAAGGAATATCTGGATGAAGCCCAGCGAGTCAAACAGGAACTGTCAGAGATAGAGGGACTGATGGTGATGGACACCCAGACGCACTATATGTTGGTGAACATCGACTGGGCCACCAGTCTGGAACTGAAGAACTGGCTCATAGAAAAGCACGGTATCCTGATTCGTGACGCCTCTAACTTCCACAGTCTCGATGACCACTGTTTCCGTGTAGCCGCCCAGACACCAGAGGAGAACGATGCCCTGATCAGTGCCATCAAGGCATACCGCGAAGAAAAGCAATAGAACTTTATTTCCTGCCTTTGGCAATGACGTAGATGATGACAGGCGCACCCATGATGGGTGTGACGGCATTCAGCGGTATGACACCGTTCTCGCCTGGCAGGAAACAGATGATATTACAGACGAGAGCCACGACGGCCCCACAGAGGATGGTGGCAGGCAGGAGCACACGGTGGTTGTCTGTCGTCAACAGCAGACGGGCGATATGGGGTACTGCCAGTCCGATGAAGGCCACTGGTCCGCAGAAGGCCGTGGTGATGGCAGTCAGGATGCCCGTCACGATGAGGAGCCAGTTGCGGGTGCGCAGGATGTTGATACCAAGGTTTTCTGCATAACGGTCACCCAGCATCAGGGCATTCAGGGGTTTGATGAGTAGCAGCGCTCCAACCAGTGCGAGGATGGTAATGGAAGCAAAGACTGGCATCGTCTTCATCGACACCCCGCCGAAGGATCCCATTCCCCACACCATGTACGACTTTACGCCTTCATCCGTTGCAAAGAAATTTAGCAGCGAGATGGCGGAGTTGGAGATATAGCCAATCATGATGCCGATAATGAGCAGCATCACATTGTTCCTAACGATGCTGGAAAAGAAGAAGATGACTGCCATCACCGCCATCGCTCCGATAAAGGCTGCTATCAGTATGGCTACAAAACCGGAGATGCTGACGGAACCTGCTGAGATACTCCCCCCGAGAAGCAGCATCACAAGAGCAACACCCAAACCAGCACCACTGTTGATACCAAAAATACTCGGGCCAGCCAACGGGTTGCGGAAAGCCGTCTGTAACATCAGTCCGCTGACGGCTAAAGCCCCTCCGCAAAGCATGGCGGTGATGGCCTGTGGCAGTCTGGACTCGAGGATGATAAAGTGCCAGGAGGGTTTTGCCGTCTCGTCGCCCATCAGGATGCTAAACACGTCGGAAGCAGGAATCTTGATGGATCCCATCACCAGATTGAGCACGAAGAGAACAATAATCAAAAGTCCCAATCCGACACAATATAATGTACCTTTATTCATTTAGACGTGACAAAATTACTAAATCTTGCACCAAAAAGCGAAATAATTGCCGAAAAAGTTTTGAATGCCCCATTTATTTTGTATTTTTGTAGCGGAAAATTATAGTGAAACCTATGACAATAAAACAATTTCATGCTGTCATGATAGGATTACTACTCCTGACAGCCACCCCTGTAGCGGCCACGAAAGTTATCGGGCTCAAAGTGATAGACAAGGATTACCTCATGGTACATTTCCGTGATGGTGAAGTGCATTACAGAGACAACGGTACAGGAACAAGTGCCTACCTCGGCCACTCTTTTGCCGAGGGTGATGACACGCTCCTCGTATTCGGCGAACGCCTGAAGGTGGGCGAGGCTCAGAAGGCTGGTCTGTGGAAGATCAGTTCCACAGACGATAAAACCTTCTCCGCCACCCAGCCCCTGAACGTCTGGCGGAAATCGAAGCCGATGAATACAGACAACACGCTGAAGAGTGAACTCGACCACTGGCTCTTCCTCCAGTTGCCGCAGTCGATGAAACAGGGGCGCACCTATACCGTTACCATTCCCAAGGGCATCGGTGCCGATAAGGAGTCCGTTACAGTCTGCTTCGACATCTGGAATGCACAGTCGGAAGCCGTTCACGTCAACATCATGGGCTATTCGCCCGCTGAGGCCCTTCACGCTGCAGACCTCTACCAGTGGCTGGGCGACGGCGGACAGCGTGACTATAAGACTTGGGAGGGTAGGAAGGTGTGGCTCTACCAGGTCAACACGAAAAAGAAGCAGAGCGTGGGAACGGTCAAGTTCTGGAAACAGGCTACCGCTGCCGACAAAGAGGCTGGTGGTAAGAACCTGATAGGCACCGATGTGTGGAACATCGACTTCAAGGGTGCAACGCCTGGCTGCTACCGTCTGGTGGTAGAGGATGTGGGCTGTAGCATGGACTTTGAGATTGGCAGTGAGGTGTATTACGAGCCCTACCGCTATTCTGTCAGGGGCTACTACTATATGCGTCTGGGTGAACCGATCGACCCGAAACATGTGTGGCCTGTTCCCCGTCAGCCGCAGTTTATCCCCGAGACCGACCCCAAGGGATTTACCGTCTATAAGACCGACTTCCATCCATGGAGTCCAGGTTGGCGCGAATTGCGCACGGATGTGTGGGATGAGCCTCACTTTAAGCCGTTGAAGGCCTCTATCTTCTGGCAGCACCGTCTGCCGGGCAACCCCGTGAATACAGAGGTAAAGGGTGGTCACTCCGATGCCTTCGACTGGGATCGTCACCTGGCTCATGTCAGCAATATCTATGACATGCTCCTTCCCTATATCCTCACGAATGGTCGTCTTACGGAAGATGCCTTAGGCATCCGCGAGAGTGGCAACGGCATCCCTGACCTCGTCGATGAGGCTCGCAACGAAGTGGACTTCTTCCTCTCCATCCGCGATGGTGAGGCTTATTCGCAGGGCGTCACCAACCCCTGCGCCGACTGGAGCGTGATGTTCCAGGCTGGTTGTACTACGATGGCTGCCTGGGCCAATGCCGCCAACTGCGCCGTACTGGGCGAAGCATTCCGGTTAATGAGAAATGATGATTACTCTGCTGTGGACTCGCTGCGACAGTACTATACCGATGAGGCTATCAAGGCCTTCCGCTTTGCCTCCAGACAACAGAACCAACAACTCGACGACCTGCAGGACATCGGCAGTATGCAGATGCGGGGGCGTGATTTCCGTCAGTTGGCTGCCGCCTTCCTCTATAACCTCACAGGCGATGAACAGTGGGAGAAGATCATGGCGGAAGAGAGTATGATCAAGAATGGGCAGTCGCTGCTCTTCAACAAAGGCCGACAGGGATTCTTTGGTATTGGCGTGACCAACCAGTTTAACGACAGAGATATCCCCTTCTGCCAACTCTGGGCTGCCGCCGCCTACTTGACCTGTCCACATCCACGCCATTATGCCGACCTCTATCAGAATCTGAAGGCCAGCATCAATGCACAGGCTGAGGACTATAATATCTGTCACGTTGCTGAGCGACCTTCACGCCGTGCAGCCAACGACAGTCGTTGGCAGGTGTCGCAGAACCTGCAACTGGTGATGATGGCACATTATATTGCTGATAAATCACATAAGAAGCAGTTGGAACAGGTGATGTATACCGAGGCTGGTTGGGCCTTAGGGCGTAACCCGGGAAATATCGTGGAGATGACAGGCTTAGGTGAGCGTCATATCACCGATGTCTATACCACAGGCCGTAATGACGGAGAACCAGGGACCCACCCCGGACAGACCCCCTTCAACGGTACCGAGACATGGTCGCCAAACAATGGTGGTGATGCCCGCATCCTGCTCAATCGTTGCTACCCTGCCTGGAACGACGGTGGATGGCCCCGTCAGGAGTCGTACTTCAACCAGCGGTATATGTGGGTAAACGGCGAGTTTACGCCCCGTGAGACCATGCGTGGCAAGATGGCACTGTTGGGCTATCTCTATGCCATAAGATAATAACTTAAAAAGATAATAGAATGAAAAAGTATTTTTTGACAATGATGATGGTCTGTACTACTGTAGCAGTACAGGCTCAGCAGAAACCTGCCATTCCCCGCGATGCAGCGCTGGAGGCAAAGATTGAGAAAACCCTCGCCAAGATGACCCTCGACGAGAAGATCGGACAGATGCTCGAACTGAATCTCGACGTGATGGGAAATATGAAGGTTGAGAATGCCAAGATTGACCGTGAGAAAGTACGTTCTGTGATGCAACAGTATGGTGCCTCAGATTCTGACATAAAGAAAATGCTGAAGATGACTGATGCAGAGATCCTCGACAAGATGGGCAACCATCCCATAGACATCTATCAGGGAAGCACCAAACGCGCATGGCAACTAAACGAAACGATGCTCGACACACTGATCTCAAAGTGGAAGGTGGGTTCGATACTGAACGCCCCTGGCACCCGTGCTCCCAGTGTAGAACAATGGCAGAAGTGGATCCGTCTGATTCAGGAGAAGTCGATGAAGTATCTGGGAATCCCTGATATCTATGGTCTTGACCACAACCACGGTGTCACCTATACCCAGGGCGGCACACTCTTCCCACAGCCCATCAATATAGGTGCTTCGTTTAATACTGATCTGGCCTTCAGAGGTGCAGAGATAACTGCCTATGAGAGTCGCGCAGCCAACTGTCCCTGGGTTTACAACCCCGTAGTAGACCTCAGCCGCGACCCTCGCTGGCCTCGTGTCTACGAGAGTTTTGGTGAGGATGCCATTGTCAACTCAAAGATGGTAACGGCAGAGATCAAAGGTTATCAGGGTGAGGATAACAACCACATCGACCGTTTCCACGTTGGTACCAGTACCAAGCACTATTTCGCATACGGTGCCCCCTGGTCAGGAAAAGACCGTACGCCTGCCTATCTCTCACCTCAGATGATTCGCGAAAAGTATTTCGAGCCTTTCAAGGCCGCAGCCCTTGCTGGTACACTGACTATGATGGTCAACTCGGCTTCTATCAACGGCGTACCCGTTCATGCCAGTTACGAATATCTCACCAAGTGGCTGAAAGAGGATTTGCAATGGGATGGTTTTCTGGTTACCGACTGGGCCGACATCAACAACCTGTTCTCTCGTGAGAAAGTGGCTAAGGACAAGAAGGATGCCATTCGTATCGCCATCAATGCCGGTATCGATATGTCGATGGATCCATACAGCGTGGAGTTCTGTATCTTATTGAAGGAACTGGTGAATGAAGGTAAGGTTTCAATGACCCGTATCGATGATGCCGTGCGCCGTATCCTACGTGCAAAATACCGCCTTGGCCTCTTTGATGAACCAAATACCGGTGGTAAGGGCTTTGAGAAATTCGGCTCTGACGAACATGCCGCTGCAGCCCTCCTGGCTGCTGAGGAAAGTGAGGTGCTGTTGAAGAACGAGGGGAACATCCTGCCTTTGGCAAAAGGCAAGAAGATTCTCTTGACAGGTCCCAATGCCAATCAGATGCGCTGTCTGCACGGTGGATGGAGTTACACATGGCAGGGCTCGAAGGCTGAAGACCTCTCAGAGAAATACAACACGATTTATGAGGCCCTCTGCAATAAGTATGGTAAGGAGAACATCATCCTTGAGCAGGGTGTGACCTATAATGAGGACAAGGCCTACTATGATGAGAATGCTCCTGAGATCGACAAGGCCGTTGCCGCTGCCGCTCAGGCAGATGTCATCATCGCCTGCATAGGTGAGAACTCCTATACCGAGACCCCAGGCAACCTTACCGACCTCTGGCTCTCCGAAAACCAGCGCAATCTTGTGAAGGCACTTGCCAAGACAGGTAAGCCAGTGATTCTGGTATTGAATGAAGGCCGTCCACGCCTCATCGCCGATATCGAGCCGTTGGCAAAGGCAGTGGTGGATATTCTGATTCCTGGCAACTATGGTGGTGATGCCCTTGCGAACCTTCTCGCTGGCGATGCGAATTTCTCTGCGAAGATGCCTTACACCTATCCCCGTGAGATCAATTCGTTGAACACCTATGACTATAAGGTCAGCGAGGAGGTTGGTACGATGGCAGGTGCCTACAACTACGATGCGAAGGTATCGCTGCAGTGGCCCTTCGGCTATGGCCTCAGTTATACCACCTACGAGTACAGCAACCTGAAAGTCGATAAGGCCTCATTTACGGCAGATGACATTCTCACCGTCACCGTTGATGTGAAGAATACAGGCTCTCGTGCTGGCAAGGAAGCCGTCCTGCTCTACAGCAGCGACCTTATCGCCAGCATCGTGCCAGACAATAAACGTTTGCGCGACTTCACGAAGATCTCGCTGCAACCTGGTGAGACGAAGACCGTCACCTTCCGTCTGCCTGCCAAGAGCCTTGCCTTCGTAGGTGCTGATGGTCGCTGGATTCTCGAAGAGGGTGACTTCATCCTGAAAGTCGGCAGTCAGACTGTTCCCACCGCCTGCTCCCAGACGAAGATCTGGGACACCCCGAACATCTGATGTTAAAAAGAAGAACCACCCGCAGCGCTGAGACTGCGTGGTGGTTCTGAAAGGCTGACTATTAGTTTTTTAATATTCTTTGATTAATCTTATTTGTTGTTCTTGTGGCGAGCCTCGATCTCGTTGTTGATCTCGTCAAGTCTCTCATCGGTAAGAGGATACTTGTAGATCAGATAGCCCACGACAAGAAGAAGGATGGCAGGAATGACGGTGGTGAACATCAGAATGGCATTCTGCGCAATTTCAGAGTAATTGGCCAACTTGACATAATAAGCATTTACTGGGGCGCTGATAAAGGAGGCCAGGAATACCACGACAAAGATGCTTAGCACCAGTTGCAGGCACTTGTTGGCCTTGAACTCTTGCCACATCTCACCGTAAGTAACAGGCTTTTCCGGAGTCGTGGTGATATTTTCCTTGCTGCCCATGAAGCAAAGCATCAGGAGCACGAAACCGACGAGGGCAAACACGGCCGTAACCGTAAACCAGGCCATGGGGTCAGTGGGCAGGGCAGACTCTTCGCTGACGAAATTAAAGCCGATCCAGCCCATTACCAATGGCGTAATCCAACCGGCAATAGAGAATCCAGCCTTGAAGGCAACACCAGCAAGGGCGTTGACCGTGGCAGCAGGTCTGTTTCCTGTACGGTACTCAGCCTCTGTGATGACCTCAGGTACAAGGGCCCACATCAGAGAACCAACCAGCAGACCGACACCTGTCATGACCTTTGCTGTCTGGACAAGGGCATTGGCGGATGCCACATCAAAGAACTTGCCGATAGTGAAAAGGATGGCAAATCCGATCAAGCCGATAGCGAGAAGGGTATAATACAGACCCTTTTTGCCCAGCCATTTCTTCAATACTGGCATAGACGGCAGGATAATGAAGGCGGGAATGGTGCCGATGGCCATGAAGGTGGCCTGATTCCAGTCAATGGCAGAATGAATACACATGGCCAGACCGATGGGGAAACCGGCCTGAACCACGATCTGACCGATGTTGGCACAGACCATACGTGTAGAAGTCAGGATAAGTACCTCATCGTTATCGCGAGTCATACTGGCCATGATCGAGCCATAAGGTATGTTCACGACTGAATAGATCATGCTTAGCACGGTATAACTGACAGCAGCATAGACCATCTTCATCGGCATAGACCATTCAGCAGCCTGGGGAAGCATCAGCAGGCAGGCGGCAACTGTAAGGGGAATACCGCCATAGAGGAGGTAAGCCCGGTATTTGCCTAACTTAGGATTACGATTGTCGATATAGCGCCCTACTACAGGACTCCAAAAACAGTCGATGAGTCGGACGGTGAGAATCAGTCCACTGACAAAGGCGAGATTGATCTTCAATACCGTAGTAAGGTAAATCATCAGGTAGGTTGCTACCGTTTGGAAGATAAGGTTCTGCGCCAGGTCGCCTGAGCCAAAGCCGATGCGCTGGGCCCATGAGAGTTTGTAAAAACCATTTGTTTCGAATGTTGTTGCCATAATTTGATTTGTTTATGATTTATTTATAATTTTAATTCGAATGATGACATAGGCAGTCCGTCCAGAGAACGAACATTTGCCTTCAATGGGTTGTCCTTCCAGGCATAGCGCACTAAATAGCCAGGACTTGGAATTGAATATTTTGAATTGACAAGCGGCTTTACTTCTATGATATTGCCGCTACCGTTGGCCTCTGCGTTGTGGTAGACTCCGTCAGGACCTGCGATTTCGAACTCAAAGAGTTGTCCTCCTTGTATGGGCTTGTCGAGGGTGAGGATGACTTTACCGTCTTTCGCCTCGGCATTGACAACCTCTGGCGAGAGCCACACCTTATTATTATATACAAGGCGGTCGAAACATAGTCCTATACGTTCGGCTGCCTCCTTCTTGCGGAGGGGATGAATGTCGACGGTCTCACCCAGATCGTTGAGAACGGCGAGTTCTGCGTAGGGGTCTGCCTTTGCCACAAGGCGCTGCGCCTCGCGGAGTTGTGCCCAGTTGCTGTTCATGGGTTGGTTCTGAGGCGTGATGGGGCGTGGAGAACCGGTCTGCTGTCGTCCGTCGTAATTGGCTAATTGTGCTATGACGAATGGCATCTGCTGATCCTGCCAGGTGTCGCGCCAACAGCCAATCAGTTTTTTCAGATAGTCGGCGTAGGGGGCAGGGTTGCCTGTGTTCGATTCACCCTGATACCATACTATACCACTGATGGCGTAGGGAGCCAGGGGATAGAGCACGGCGTTGTAGAGGGTGGTTGGCTGGTTCTGCAAAGAGACATCGCCACCAGGACAGGGAGGCATCTCAGCACCCAGATGGAACTTCCACGTGCTGCCGAGGGGAATGACATCTTTCGGCAGAGGGTTCTGTGAGAAACGATCATCGCCAAAACAGAGCATATAAGGCTTCTCAGGGATGAAATGAACGGCTCCGTTTTTGTTGATGAAACGAATGGCAATCACGTTATCGCCTTCTTGGAGCAGCCCTTCGGGGATGTCATAGCGGCGTGGGGGATATTGGTAGCCTGTACTTCCTATCTGCTTGCCGTTGAGGTAGGTGATGTCCTGATCGTAGAGGGTACCCAGCAATAAACGTGCAGGTCTGCCAGCGTGGGCTTTGTCTATCTGGATATGCTGGCGGAGCCAGATGGAACCCGTCCCGCGCCAAGCCCAGTCGTTTTGGTTGATGGTCTGCCAGTCGGCATCCTGACAGGAGGGTAGTGGATAGGTCTGAACGTTGTCTGCCTTTTCAAGCAGTTCGTTCCACCATCTGCTGGCCTCGCCATTGGCCTGCATCTGTGAACGTATGTAGTTGTCGTTCTCATAGAACGCTACCCGTTTCACCAACATGGGGTAGTCTCTTTCTAAGGAGTCCTTTGAGATCCACGCCTCGATGGGTGTTCCACCCCAACTGTTGACGATGATGCCCTGTGCCACTCCAGGACGTTTGGTATTCACTACAGTCTTCTCATACATCCGTTTGCCAAGGAAATAACCGATGGCAGAGAAGGGCCAGGCATTCTGCTTATTCAGCGGTTTCCAGTTGATACTCGTAGGACGGATGTCGTCCTTCACGCCGTGGGTGGCCGTCTCATTCTGTACCCGGAAGAGTCGGATATTCGGATTTTCATAACTGTCAATCTCCTGCACATACTGCGGATAGACGCGTTCGATATGGACATCGATGTTCGATTGTCCTGACAGGAGCCACACATCACCGATCATAATATTCGTCAACTGTAGATCGTTAACTGTCATCTCATAAGGCCCCCCAGCCTTCATCTTCGGCAGGTCGATGCGCCACTTGCCGTCAGCATTAGCAGTTGTGGTGTATTGTTTTTTATTAAACCGGATGGTCACAGACTCGCCAGCATCAGCCTTACCCCAGATGGGGATGGCCTTGCCTCTTTGAAGAACCATTCCTGACTGAAACAACTGAGGGAGACTGACCTTTGCCTCGGCTAATGTTGCGCATAGGAATGCTGCGACAATAAGAAATGTTTTATTCATACAGTGGTAATCTGTCAGATTTTTGTGCAAATATAGCAAATTCTTGCGTTGAAATGGCGGATTATTTTCTTTTTCTTTCTAAATGAAACATATCGAAAAGCATCTGTAACATTTCAAAACGGCACATTGCCCTATTTTTATTATCTTTGCAGCCAGATAGTTTTTATGGCTTTAAAGAACGATATTCAACAGAAAGTCTCATTGGGCGAGAAAGTGGGTTACTCTTTGGGTGACGCCGCCGCTAATCTTGTGTTCCAGATGATGGTCATCTTCCAGTTGAAGTTCTATACCGATGTCTTCGGACTGGATGGTGCTGTGGCAGGCAGTGTTCTGCTGATAGCCAGTCTCTCTGCCATCGTGGTAGATCCCCTCATTGGAATGATGGCTGACAGGACGAACACCCGTTGGGGTAAGTTCCGTCCCTGGATCCTGTGGACAGCCGTCCCTTTCTGCGTATTCTATGTCCTTGCATTCTACAATCCGGGTATCGAAGATAAGAGCATGGTGGCCACTTATGCAACCATCTCCTATCTGTTGCTGATGACGGTCTACTCATTCAACAACATCCCATACACTTCGTTGGGTGGTGTTATTACGAGTGATATCAAGGAACGTACAAACGTGACAACTATCCGTTTCGTGGCTGTGATTATCGCCCAGTTCTTCGTTCAGGGACTCACGTTGCCATTGGTAGACCATTTTGGGAATAACGGGGAGAACCTGCAACACGGTTGGGTTTGTACCATCGGGATTTTTTCCGTGATAGCCTTTATCTTCTTTATGATTACCTTCGGGGTGTCTAAGGAGCGCATCCAACCGCCTCCCGCTCAGAAGATGAATATCAAGGAAGATGTCAGGCAGACAGTATCGAATGTGCCCTGGAACATCATGTTCGTCCTGACTTTCTCACTCTTTATCACATTAGCGATGTGGGGTTCGGCCATGAACTTCTATTTCCAGTATAATATCGACCAGAAGTCATTGTACGACTTCCTGCATTTCTTCAAGTTGATTGACAATCCGGCAGAGGCCTATTCTGTGGGATTCTCCGTGTTCAATATGATTAGTGCTGTTGTGCAGTTTGTCGGTGTCATTTTCCTGTCGCAGTATCTGGCCAATAAGTATGGTAAAAGAAAGACCTTTATGGTCTGTCTCTTCTTGACAGCCATTTTCTCGGCTATGTTCTATATTCCCTCCCCAACGGATGTCAGTCTGGTATTCGTGTTGAATATCCTGAAGTCACTGGCATACGCTCCAACCGTTCCATTGTTGTGGGCGATGATTGCTGATGTGGCCGACCATATTGAGTATGAGAATCATCGTCGTGCGACTGGCTTCTGCTTCTCAGGTATCGTGATGGCCTTGAAGGTTGGTCTCGGTACGGGTGGTGCTATTGCGGGTATCATCATTTCCGCCTTTGGCTATGTGCCTGGTAATGTGAGTGTACAGAATGAGAGTGCGATGGTGGGTATCCGTCTGGTATCCAGTATCCTGCCTGCCATCTTGTTTGGTATCGGCGTCCTGGCCCTGTACTTCTATCCCATCACCAAGGAGTATAATGAGGGCATGCAGGCAGAACTGACTTCCAGGCGCCATCAGGCAAATCAAGACGATAAAGATTTCTAAATAATATAATGTATAATTTAAATAATTTGTGAATATGAAACCACGTTATCTTTTCCCGAGTGATTATATGGCAGACCCTGCTGCCAATGTGTTTAATGGACGATTGTATGTCTATCCTTCCCACGACTGGGAAGCAGGTGCTGCCTTTGACGATGATGGCGGACACTTCCAAATGAAGGACTATCATGTGCTCTCCATGGACGATATTGAGAACGGCGAGGTGACCGATCATGGTAAGATTCTCGACGTGGAGCAAGTGAAGTGGGCTGAGAAGCAGATGTGGGACAATGATGTTGTGGAGAAAGACGGTAAGTACTACCTGATCTTCTCTGCCAAGGACTACAACGGTGTGTTCCATCTCGGTGTCGCTGTGGCTGACAAGCCCGAAGGCCCGTTCATTCCGAACGATGAGCCTATCCGTGGCTCCATGAGTATCGACCCTTGCGTGTTCAAGGACGACGATGGAGAGATCTACATCTACTTCGGTGGTCTTTGGGGCGGACAACTCCAGTGGTATCAGGCTCCTGAGAAACTAGTGAAGGAGGGAATCGATCTTGGTCCTGCCGCTGATAAGAAGACCCAACTCTATGCACCTGCCGACATTCCTGCACTGCCCAGTTTCGTGGTGCGCTTGAATGGTGATGTGATGCAGTTTGCTGAGGCTCCACGTAATGTGATCATCCTCGACAAGGACGGTCAGCCCCTGAAGGCCGGTGATCCGCACCGCTTCTTCGAGGCTTCGTGGATGCATAAGTACAATGGTAAGTACTATTTCAGTTATTCGACAGGTGACAGTCACTTCCTTTGCTATGCCATCGGTGACAACCCCTACGGCCCATTCACCTATCAGGGTGTGATTCTCGACCCCGTTGTCGGTTGGACAACCCACCACAGCATTGTGCAGTACAAGGGTGAGTGGTTCCTATTCTACCACGACTGTGTGCCATCCAATGACATCACCCATCTGCGTTCATTGAAGGTACAGCGTCTGTTCTACAATGAGGACGGAACGATTCAAAAGGTTGTGAATGAGTGAGTAAAATGAAAGTATACTTGCATTTTCGAGCGTGAACAAGCTCGATGCAAAGCATCAAGGTTATCAATGAATAATCTCATTGAGACATATTATACGGATCATCGTGACGAACTGCTGGCATTTGTCAGCAGTCGTCTCGGTGGCTCGGAAGAGTCGGAAGACATCGTCCAGAATGTCTTCCTGCGCCTTCTGACCACCGATAAGATGATTACGGAGATTACTTTGCCAGCCTTAGTCTATACGATAACACGCAACCTGATAACAGATTACTATCGCCGCCGCCATACCTATGAGGCGTTTGAGCATTTTATCAAAGGCTCTTCGGAAGAGGATGACTCGATGGAATCGGTGTTCTCTGCCAGAGAACTGACGGAACTGTTGGAACGTGGGCTTGTCCGTGTTCCAGAAAACTGCCGCGAGATCTACCGCCTGCATATCTATGGTGGGATGAAGGTCAGTGAAATCTCTCAGGCGTTAGGCGAGGGCTATAAGTCGGTAGAGCATCGACTGGGTACCGCCAGGAAGGCGGTACGTCAATACTTGCGAAAATACGCATAACGGTATCGCCGGAATCAGTCTTCTATGATTTTGATGCGTCCTTGAGGTTGGGCGTATCTCTGTCCTGTGTTCCCTCCGAGGACTTTCCTCAGATAGTCTGACAATGCCTCGTAATAGCGGAGTGAACTCTCCTGGAGCACTGGACATTTCTTGAAACACTCGAAGAAACCACCGGCATCGTGGTTGTAGTTAGTCAAGGCTACACTGTAAGTGCGCTGCATATCGATGGGTGCAAAACTGCCATCCTCCCGCTGTATCTCGATGTCGCTGACGGTGTGACTCTTGCTATGGATGGTGAATCGCAGACCGGAAACCTGTGGGAAGTTACCGTCGAGCACAGGCACAAGAGCCGTACAGCGGGTGAGCATTGTCTTGAGTTGCGGACCTGTCACGGCGATGCGGCGCAGGGTGTTGTCATAAGGCAGCATACCGATGATGTCGCCGTAGGTGATGTCGCCAGCCATGATATCATTACGGATGCCGCCACCGTTCTCCATACCGATATCAGCCTTCATGACATAACGGTAGGCATCAGCCACAAGGTCGCCTGCATTCGTCTCTTGTCCTCGTACAATAAACTGGTCATTCTCATCGCTCACCACCAGTCTGTAATCGCTATGGGCTACAAGTTCGGAGGTAACAGCCTTTACCATCTGGTGGATGCTGTCGATGGTAGCGGTGATCTTTGCATTTTCGTAGGGGATGTCCTTGCTCTTGATGAGTTGGGTGATGAATCGTCCGTCTGGGGTGATGAGTAGTTTGCCCACATTGGCGAACTGGGTACCTGTCTGTGTGACGGTGATTTCCTTGCCGTCGAGGTCTGTCGCCTTGTCACATTCGATAATCGAGTGGCTGTGACCGTCGAGTACCACGTCAATGCCTCGGAGGTGATTGACGAGACGGTGCGAACTGAATCCCATCGATTGAACGGTCTCGCCCACATGTGAGAGCAGCACCACATAGTCGGCGCCCTCGGTACGGGCAGCATCCACTGCCTGTTGAATCAGTTCGTAGAAAGTCTTCGGCTTCAGGTCGTAGAGTAGGATGCCATTGGTGTCGTAGAACGAATAGCCCTCGAGGATCATCGTCTCTGGGGTACAGGCTCCGACATAGGCTATTTTTTTGTTGCCATACTGATGGATGACGTATGGGGCATAGACTGGCTGTGGCTCTCCGGCTTCGAAGAAGTTGGCACAAGCGACAGGTGTGCCTACTTGTTCTAGTAATTCCTTCAAGCGAGGTACGCCATAGTCAAACTCATGGTTGCCCAGTGTGAGGGCATGATAATCCATGAGGCGCATGATATCGGCGATGTACTGTCCTTTCGAGATGGCTCCCGTAGTGTTGCCCTGCAGGAAGTCGCCACAGCAGACCACAGCGGCATAGGCTGTATCCGAATTGTTGATGGCATCGCGCAGGCCAGCCATTTTCGTATAGCCGTCAATACCGCAATGCACGTCATTCTCGTAGAGAATCACGATGCTCTTCTGAGCCATTACAATATGGCAGCCCATCACGAGGGCCGTCAGACTAAGAAAGAATCTTTTCTTCATAATGATAGGTTTATTATTGACATTCATATTCTGTTGGGTCGGAGATACCCGCCTCGGCGAGGGCCTCCTGACGTTCTACGCAAGTGCCGCATTTGCCACAATGCTTGTCGCCACCCTTGTAGCATGACCAAGTCTCGGCATAGTTGATGCCTAATGCCTTGCCTCGGGCGGCAATCTGCCCTTTCGTCATATTACAATAAGGTGAGAGCAGACGTACCCCATTATAGGTGCCTGCATGGGCAGCAGCATCGAAGGCCTCCACAAACTCCGGACGACAGTCTGGATAGATGGTGTGGTCGCCCCCGTGGTTGGCCATCATGATATATTGCAGGTCGTTGCTTTCTGCCATCCCGGCTGCAATGGCCAGCATGATACCGTTGCGGAAGGGCACCACTGTCGACTGCATATTCTCTTCGGCATAGTGTCCTTCTGGGATGGCCTCAGAACCCTCGAGCAGCGAACTACGGAAGTACCTTCTCATAAAGTCGAGCGGTATCACGATATGCTTGATACCTAACCGTTCGCAGTGCAGCCGGGCAAAGGGAATCTCTTTCGCATTATGGTTCCCACCGTAGTCGAACGAAATGGCCAAGGCTATCCGTTCCTGATAGTCATATAATAAGGTGGTAGAATCCATCCCTCCACTCAGAATCAATATGCAATCTTTCATTTTTCGTTAAATTTCGGTGCAAAGATAGCATTTTTTTGGGGAATTCTTATGCAGTGTCGAAGTTTTTTTGTAATTTCGCACCAGAAACAGACATTTAAAGTATTTGTTGATTATGATGGAGAAAACCCTTGTATTACTGAAGCCCAGTTGCGTACAGCGGCAACTGATTGGCGAGATTGTGAACCGTTTTGAGCGTCGCGGACTACGCGTGGCAGGTATGAAGATGATGCAACTCTCTGACGAGATTCTGCGCGAACACTATGCCCACCTTGTAGACCGTCCCTTCTTCCCCTCGCTGGCAGCCTCCATGCAGGCCTCACCAGTAGTGGCTCTTGCCCTCGAAGGTGTGGATGCCGTACAGGTAGTGCGTACGATGACAGGCTCCACTAATGGACGTGAGGCTGCGCCTGGAACCATCCGTGGTGACTACTCGATGAGCAACCAGCAGAATATCGTACACGCCAGCGACTCTACGTCGAATGCCGAGATTGAGTTGAAGCGTTTCTTCCGCGATGAGGAGATCTTCGACTACACCAGTGGTGCCATAGGCTTTATCTATGGCGACGGCGAGGCGAAATAAGTTATTGGAAAATTAGTGTGGTCAGTTTTTCTGTGGCGAACAGGTCGTTCGCCACTTTTTGTATATCTTCGATAGACACCTGATCTATACTCTCATAGAGGTGGGTGATGTCCTTCTCCCAGCCGTAGTGCAGGAAACTCTTACCAAAGTCGAGGGCAAACTGCTCGCGATTGTCGCAGGCAATGGCAATCTGTCCCTTCAACTGGCGTTTGGCATTGCGCAGTTGGGTGGCGCTGAGTGGCTTTCGCATCACCTTGTCCAGTTCACGGCGCACCAGACGAAGGCATTTCCTGACATCATGCGGATCGCAGCCAAAATAGATGCTCCAGATGCCTGTGTCCCCATAACTCACCATCGTACTCTCGACGGTATAGACCAGTCCGTGTCGCTCACGGAGGGAGAGGTTCAGACGGGCATTCATGCCAGGACCACCTAATATATTATTTAGTAGGTAGAGGGGAATGCGCAGGGGGTGGTGGATATCATAGGCCCGTGTGCCGAGCATCACATGGGCTTGGTGGGTACCAAGAGAGCGGGTGATGGTATTATTTAATGAGGAATGAGAAATGAGAGATGAGGAATGTTGAAGACTACCGTTGATTGAATCCTCGCTTGTATGGTAATCATCATTTCTAATTTCTAATTTCTCATTACTCATTATTCTGCAAAGTCGCTTGAAGTCAACATCCCCATACGCAAAGAAAATGGCATTATTTGGACGGTAGTGACGGCGTACGAAACGCAGGGCATCGTCTGTGGTATAGGTTCGCAGTTGCTCTGCCTTGCCTAAGATGTTATGTCCGAGGGGATGACCTTCGAAGAGGATATTCTCGAATTCATCGTAGATAAGTTCGGCAGGGGAGTCGTTGTAACTCTCGATTTCATCGCAGATCACCTCCACTTCTTTGTCGATCTCGTGTTGTGGATAAGTGCTGTGGAAGACGATGTCCGTCAGGATATCCACTGCCTGTGTGAAGTGTTCCTTCGAGATGGCGGCATAAAACACGGTGTCTTCCTTGTTGGTGAAGGCATTGAGTTCCCCACCCACACCTTCGAGGGCGTTGATAATCTGTAGGGCATTGCGTTTTTCTGTGCCTTTGAAGGTCATGTGTTCGCAGAAATGAGCCATGCCTTCTTCGCCGCCTCGTTCATCACGGGTGCCTGCTGCAATCTGATAACCGCAATACACCACTTGCGAAGCAGACGGCAGATGGATGATCCGCAGTCCGTTTTTAAGCGTATGAGTGATATATTTCGTCATTTTAGGCGCAAAGGTACAAAAAAAGCCACAGATTACACAGATTATCACAGAATAATTCGTATCTTTGCATCCGTAAAAGACTAATACGATGCGAAAAGTTATTGGAATCGGCGAGACAGTTCTCGACATTATCTTCAAAAACGACCAGCCTATCGGTGCTGTACCTGGTGGGTCAGTATTCAACGGTATCATCTCTTTGGGACGCTGCGGCATACCTGCCTCATTCATCAGTGAGACGGGCAACGACAGGGTAGGTAAGAAAATCATATCCTTCCTGAAGGAGAATAATGTGAATGCGGAGTATCTCTATGTCTATCCAGAATCAAAGTCACCTATCTCCTTAGCGTTCCTGAATGAGAATAACGATGCGGAATATATTTTTTATAAGGATCATCCGCGCGACCAGTTGGAGTTTGTCTATCCTGACATCCAGCCCGACGACATTGTGATGTTTGGCTCCTATTATGCCGTCAATCCTGTGATCCGTCCACAGATGGTGGCTTTCCTCGATCATGCCAAGAACAAGGGGGCTATCATCTACTACGATGTGAACTTCCGTGCCTCGCATCAGCATGAGGTGATGAAACTGACCCCGAATATCTTGGAGAATCTGGAGTATGCGGATATTGTGCGAGGTTCTTCAGAGGATTTCGAAATCCTATATAAGAAAACGGATGCCGATGCCATCTACCGTTCCCAGATATCCTTCTATACCAGAAATTTCATTCTTACCCAGAGCAAGGAACCAGTGGAACTGAGAGCCGAAGGAGGTCTCAGTAAACAGTATGCCGTAGAACAGAGTGAGGCTGTCAGCACCATCGGAGCAGGCGACAACTTCAATGCAGGCTTTGTCTATGGCTTGATCAAGTATGGTGTGACCCGTGAGATGGTCAGGACGGGATTCAGCGAGGATCTGTGGGATAAGATTATCAGTTGCGCTATCAAGTTCTCAGCGAATGTCTGTCAGAGTATTGACAACAGCGTGGATGTCGCATTCGGAGAAGAGCGACAGCGCGAACTATAATTACTTCCAAAGAGTAGGGGATTATCATTTCTTCTTTTTACGGGGTTTGCGAAGCGCCCAGCCATCTTCGGAGAAGTCTGGCTCGGGTCCGCGAAGGTCGCGAGGAACCTTTTTCATCAGACTGCGCCAATCGTCTTTTTTCGAAGAACGGGAAGACGGAACAGAAGTCTTTCTGTTTCCCGTTTCACGTTTCTTGCCTCCAGCCTCCTGTCTCTTACCAGAATCATCCGCATCATTGCAACGAACTTGGCGACCTTTGTGGCGGATGCCGGTCAACTGGATCATCACCTTCTTGGCATCCTTCTCAGGCACCTCGAAATACGAGATGGTATCAAGCAGGTCGATATGTCCCACCTCCTGTCGTCCGCCCACGAAACGGTTCAGCATCTGCATCAGTTCCCCTGGATAGAAACCGTCACGCTTGCCGAGATTGATAAACAGACGCTTATACCCTTTCTGCGCCTTGTTCTGTAGTTTCTGCTTGTCCGTCTGAGGCTTCTTTTCCTTGGCCATGTCCACCTTTTCCAATTCTGGGGCATCTGCATAGTAAGCCAGGAACTTGCCAAACTCCAATGATACGATCTTCTTGATGATCTCCTCTTTGTCGATATACTCGAAGTAGCGACTGATATCCTGCATGAACGGAGCAATCTCCTCGTCATCCACATCCGTCTTCACAATCTGATCCATCACCTTATAGAGTTGTTTCTTGCAGATTTCCTCGGCTTTCGGAATCTCTGCCTGGACAAATGCTTTGCCTATCTCTTTCTCGATATTACGGATCTTGAACTTTTCACGGCTATGGATAATAGAGATTGAAGTGCCTTTCTTTCCTGCACGACCTGTACGACCTGAGCGGTGGGTATAGTTCTCTATGTCATCGGGCAGTCCGAAGTTGATGACGTGAGTCAGGTCATCCACATCGAGTCCTCGTGCGGCTACATCCGTTGCCACCAACAACTGCGTCAGATGCTGACGGAATTTTTGCATTGTCAAGTCACGCTGAGGCTGCGAGAGGTCACCGTGCAACGACTCAGCATTATAACCGTCGCGAATCAACTTATCGGCAATCTCCTGGGTCTCTACCTTTGTGCGACAGAAGATAATGGCAAAGATCTTAGGATAGTAATCTACGATGCGTTTCAGGGCGAGATACTTGTCTTTGGCGCTTACCAGATAATAGATGTGGTTCACATTCTCTGCACCTTCGTTGCGGCTGCCCACCACAATCTCCTTGTAGTCGTGCAGATAGGTCTTCGCGATACGTTCCACCTCACGACTCATCGTCGCAGAGAACATCAGTGTACTGTGTTCCGTAGGCAATGACTCGAACACCTCATTGATACTCTCCGAGAAACCCATATTCAACATCTCGTCAGCCTCGTCGAGCACGATGGTCTGCACCTGTTCCAGACGGGCATAGCCACGATGCATCAGATCAACCAGTCGGCCAGGTGTCGCCACGATGATGTTCACGCCTTTCTTCAAGGCACGCATCTGCGGCTCGATAGAGGCACCACCATAGACAGCCTCCACATGCACCCCATCCATATATTTGGCAAAGTCGCGGATATCATCCGTAATCTGCAGACACAACTCACGTGTCGGACTAAGCACCAAGGCCTGTGTCTCCCTGCTTGTCGTATCTATCCGCTCCAACAAAGGGATACCAAACGCTGCCGTCTTACCTGTACCCGTCTGGGCGAGGGCAATCACGTCTCTACCCTCTGGAGAAATCAGATAGGGAATTACCTCCTCTTGCACAGGCATCGGCTGCACAAAACCTAACTCTTCAATGGCTTTACGAATCCCTTCGCTAACGCCTAATTCTTCAAATGTCTTCATCTTGGGTGCAAAGATACGAAAAAAGCCTCAGATTGCACCGATTCTCGCAGATTATTTTGTAATTTTGCAGCAGATATGAAGATATGTGTGTTTTGTTCTGCGAATCAGCAGATTGACCCGGCATTCCTCACGATGACAGCGGAACTGGGCAGATGGGCTGCTGAGAATAGCCATACCATTGTGTATGGCGGTGTGAATCAGGGACTGATGGAGTGTGTTGCCAAGGCAACGAAAGAGGCTGGTGGCCATACCATAGGTGTTGTGCCGATGATTGTGGAGAAGTCGGGGCGTCTCAGCGACTATGTCGATGTGGATATCCCCTGCGACAACCTCAGCGACAGGAAACAACTGATGATGGACCAGAGCGACGTGTTTATCGCCCTGCCTGGTGGTATCGGCACTATCGACGAGATCTTTACTGTGGCTTCTTCATCAACGATTGGCTATCACCAGAAGAAGGTGATCCTCTATAATATGAAGGGCTTCTGGGATGGGCTTATTGCTGTGCTTGACGATTTGCAAGCGAGAGGCATGATTCGCGGAGAATGGCGGGATTACATCAAAACGGCTGATTCCATCGAAGAAATCAGCCAGATGATTCAATAGGGCGAGATATTATTCAGTTCACCAATCTTACCTTCAACGACATCCGTTGTCATCAGCCGATGGAAGTCATCGAGGGTGATGTGGGTTCTGGGAACGAAGTCCTTCGAGGTCATATATTCGAGGACACTCCGATAGAAAGCCCGGCCCTCTGGATAGTCGGAGGCTTTCTCAAGGTCAGCCATGCAGACGAGCAACTTCCCTTTTCCGATGGCAAACTCAAAGACCAGACCGAGTTTGTGGTTTCGTTCTATATTGTCAATCACTTGTACGATGGGTCGGTAGTCGCTGCCTGTATTGTCGAGAATCATCGGGTGGCTGTTTTTGATGACGGGGAACCACTGCCAATTGGTGTGCATCTCTGTTGGGAAACTCCTAAAGATGGGATGCCTGGGATCGGTCAGAATACCCAAGGTACCAGGTGATACGGACTTTTTGTTACCCTCACAGATGGTCTTGAACATTCGGTAGTTCCAGTAGTCTGTCTGGAAAAGTCCGCCCACACAGAGTTTCGATGAGTCGGGCATCAGGAGCACGTTCTTTCCTTTCTCCAATTGCCGGGCAATATCCTCCGTCAACACATTGGTGACAATGACTTTCTTCTTTAATCTCTTGAGGTTGTCCTTCTTGGGATAGACCCAGAGGTTGTAGGTATTGTGGTATTCTGTGCCGTCGATATTCAATAGCAGTTGCAGTTGGGTGGGCTTGTCATATCGGGAGAGGCTGATAATGAGTGCTCCTGCCTCGATGAGTCCCTCGCCATCGGGGATGACTATCTCTCCTTTTAAATCAGAAGAGACTTCCCATGAGAGTTTCTTTCCTTTCAGGCTTTCACCACTGTAATTCGCGATTTGAACCTTCGCATGGATGCCTTCTTCGTTGGTAAAACAGAACTTATCGGCTACGAGCAAAGGTACCACAGGGGCGCACCACTCTCGCCACTCACGTACAGTGCAGAGTCCTTTAGGATCCATAAAGGCATCAAGGATACCGACGTATGCGCTGCCTTGACCCGGGTAGTCCTGCAAGTCGAGGAGTTGGAAACCTGCCATGTTCGGAGTACGGAGATCCATCTCAATGTCCTGCTTGTAGAGTTGTAGTGACCAGAGGCCACTGGCTTGGTGGAAGGCCTTTGCCTGATCCTGCATACCTGCCTTCTCCAGTCGTGAGCGGAACACTTCCATATTATAAGGATAGAGCACACCCGTGTATTTCTGAATCTCGTCGTAGTCAGGATAGGTCTGGAACTGGGCCGTCTCGTGGGAAATGATCGGTACGTCAGCCAAGGCACAGCCTTCCTCGAAATTCATGGTTGTGTTGGGGCGGAAGTGGTTGATCATGCCACCGTCAGCCGCATCGGCAAACGAGAACGAACCACGGGTATGGGTGTTGTAACTTCCCCATGCCTCGCCACCTACCCGACAAGTCGTGAAGTAGTCCATTCCCTTTTTCACGCCCTGATAACCAAGGTAGTAGTTGCTACCGAATGTATAGACCTTATCAGGGGCAAACCTTCGGAAATCCTCGATGAATTCGGCCATTTTGTCAATGCTGCCCCACAGTTCATTCCCCAGGGCGAACATCCGGAATGAGGGATGATGACCATACCAGCGCAGGATATTCTCTCCTTCTTTATGCAGAAACTGCATCAGCACCGTGTCCTTGTCGTTGAAGTCTCCCCAGAAAGGGAGTTCGGGTTGCAGGATGATACCCAGTTCATCGGCAGCGACAAAGGCGGCCTCTGGCGGGCACCAACTGTGGAAGCGCACATGGTTCAGTCCGTATGCAGCACACTCACCCAGATAGTTCCTCCATGCCTCCACATCCATTGGCACATGACCTGTCAGTGGCCAGACACAGGCATCGTGTTTACCTCTCAGGAAGATGAGGTGTCCATTGGCGTAGAAATGCTGTCCTTCGATATGAAAGTCCTTAAGGTTTGGATGTTCTTCTATCTGCGCTGCAGACGGAAGACCATTCAACAACTCTATCCTCCCGATAATCCCGTTCCAGTTGGTCTGGGTGTCTTCGGTATAGGCATGACTGTTGGCATAGAGTTGTTCAGGTACGCCGTTGCCGTTATCCACCATGATGGCAAGGTCGTGCCGACCAGGGGTGAGCCATTGTGAAAGGTCGAACACCTGAGGTGTGGAGATGTCATTCGACGCGCCGACGAACTTTGCATCAACATAGATCTCCGTGGGTTTTGTGCGCTCTAAGAAGAGATAGACAGGCTGGCCTTGCCAGTCGGCGGGAATCGCCACCTGACGCTTGTACCAAGCCCTGCCTTTATAAGAATAGATTCGCGAGAGGTGGGTGGTCTCGTCTTTCTTGATGAGAGGGTCTCCTTTCTTATTCGTATCTGTGGTGCCAGGTAGTTGCACCGTCTCCGTCAGGATATAGTCAGGATGCACCAGTCGCTGGCGGTCCAGAGCAAACTGCCACGTGCCACTAAGATCCATCACCAACGACTGCGCCGTAGAAGTTAAAAGTGATAAGTGAAAAATGAAAAGTATAAGCAAAAGCCTTCTCATTCTATCATGAATGCTTGTGAGATCTGTGGTTTTTATTTCGCGTTGATTTCCTTGATCAGACGGTCAGCCTTGCCCCACGACTCCATCATATAGAGCACGTAGCGGATATCCACGCCGATGCAGCGGGCCAGTTGGGAGTCGAAAAAGATGTCGGACGAGAGCGAATCCCAGTTGCCGTCGAAGGCCAGGCCGATGAGTTCACCCTTGCCGTTGAACATCGGTGAACCGCTGTTGCCACCCGTGATATCATTGTTCGACAGAAAGCAGAGGTGCAACTTACCAGTCCCTTTGTCGGTGTATTTGCCAAAGTCCTTCTTCGAGAGCAGTTCTCTCATGATAGGTTCTGCTTCGTACTCGATGTTCTCGCTGGCCTTGTCCATCTTCTCCACGATGCTCTCGGCAGTGGTGTAGTAGCCTGAGGGTTTGCCGCCCAGCAGGTATTCACCCACCTGACCATACGAGAGGCGCATGGTCATATTGGCGTCTGAGTAGTTGGGCAGATCTTCTTCCATTCGCAGTTTGGCGGCACAGAGGTAGCGCTCCATCACGTCGATGCTGTCGTAGGTAGCCATGAGGTCGGAACGGAGTTCGAGCATTGTCGAATAGACACATTCGCCGTACATCACACCAGGGTCTCGTTTGTAACTGTTTTTGTTGATGTAGATTTTCTTGTCGCTCTTCATCAGTTTCGACTTCTTATAGAGGTGGTCGGCGTATTTCTGGTAGTTGCCTTTGAAGTCGCGGTCTATGATATTGTAGAAGGCTGGCAGATATTTCGGATCCACCTGTTCACGGTAGTTTTTCATCAGGGCAGCGATGACCTCACGGTCCAGGTCGTAGTCCCATTCGTCGCTGTTGTCTTTGAATTCCACATAGTAACTCTTGGGCTTGCCTTCCTTGCCGTTGATGATGGCATTGTTTTGTACGCGCATGGCCCTACGGGTCATCTCGTCACTGCGTCCGAAGGTCTCGCTGAAGAACATCATCGTGCGCATGGCGTCGAAACGCTGTTTGTAGAGACGCTCCAGTTTGTCGAAGTCAAGTTGTCCCTTCAGATAACCTGTGGAGTCCTGCCACTGACGGATCTTTGCCTCGAAGGCGGCTTTTTGCTGAATAAGTCCGATGGAATCGATACATTTGTTCATACCGATGGAGTTCTTCCAGTAGTTGGAACTGCTGGCATATTTCGAGTCGTACTTGATGCGCACAGCCTCGTCGGCCCGCATATGACGGATCATGATGCCCTGCTTGATCTCGCGAGTCTTGTACATCGGTTCGTTCTGGGCATCCCGACGCTCCCTGATGCCATAACTGGACAGATAGCGGCTTGTGCTTCCCGGGAAACCGATAGTCATAGAGAACGAACCAGGCTGGTAGCCTTGCAGAGACACCTGTGCCCATTTCTTCGGATGATAGGGCACATTGTCCTTGGAATATTTCGCCGGACCGCCTGTCTTGGGGTCTACGTAGATGCGGAACACAGAGAAGTCACATGTCTGACGGGGCCACATCCAGTTGTCTGTCTCGCCCCCGAACTTACCCATCGACTTAGGCAGAGCAAACACCAGGCGCACATCCTCGTAGTCGCGATAGGTGGTGAGATAGTACTTGTTACCCTCGTAATAGGGTTTCAACTCAGCACGGAGGGTAGAGTCCTGAGCGTGTACTTCTTTCTGGAAGACATTCTCCAGAGAGTCGATGAAACCGCCTCTTTTGCTTTCAGGAAGCGTGTTGAGTCCCAGCGCATCAAGTTGGTCTGTCACATCCTTCTGCTCCACCATAAAACTCACGTAGAGATTCTTGTTGGGCAGTTCCTCCTCGTACGAGTTCGACACGAAGCCGTTGAGCATATAGTCATGTTCCACCGTAGAGTGGCTGCGGATAGACTCAAAGCCGCAGTGGTGATTCGTAAACACGAGTCCGTCAGGCGACACCACCACGCCAGAGCAGTAGCCTCCAAAGAGCACTACACAGTTCTTTATGGCATCATCGCCCTCATAGAGGGCACCGTATGGCAGTTCGTAGTTCTCCTGCTTCATCGTCTCATAGACGGCATTCGGCAGGTTGTACAGTGTCCACATGCCCTCGTCGGCCTTTAAAGCACTCGGCATGAGAATCATAAAGAGTAGAATAAAATAGATCTTTTTCCTCATTGTTATTGTCATTGTTTATTATTGTTTACTCATTCCCCAGATTCCTTCCATCGGCTCATCCGCCTCCTCCGGGTCATCCGGGCTCTCCGGTTTTTCCGGTTTTTCCGGGTCTTCCGGGTCCTTCTGGCTCATCTGGGTCTTCTGGCTCATCTGGGTCTTCCGGTTCTTCCGGGTCCTTCTGGCTCATCTGGCTCTCCTGGGTCATCCGGGTTCTCCAGCCTCCCTAAGAAGCGCTTTGAGGCGCGCGATCTCCCTTTGAAGCCCCTCAATCTCTTGCGCTTGCCGGGCGATGATTTCCTTTTGCGTTTCCCTTTGTTCAAGTCGGGCGGCAGTCATACGTTCCTTGATACCCCCTTCAGTAGTGAACTCACGGTCTTTCTTCTCAATATACTTCGTCAGCGCAGAATCTATCTGATGGCAAAGACAGATGCCCATATTCGCCAGTTCTTCATCATTCATCTTAGGCAGCAGGGCCTGATAGTCTTCGTATTTGCTATGGCTCTTGCAAAATTGATGCAGGGATTCAAATCGAGGATGCTTACCGAACCACTCTTCGATACCCTTACGTTTCAGATAGTCTTGAAAGTCTTCCAGAAGTTCCAAGTTGCTGCCACGGGAAATGCCTAAAAGTCTGAGTTCAACTTCTGTAGAAGTCTGCCCGTCGCTACTGCCCTCAGCAATATTTTGTTTTGTGCTCCGTGCACTTTGTATCATCTGATCCACCGTGCGGTCACCATATTTCGGCAGATACTTCTGACAGAACACCTGTGTCAATTGGTAGAGCACGTCGCTGCGCTGATAGAATCGCAGGTTAGTATATACTACCGCCTTCCGCAAGACACTGGTAGTGCCGTCGGCATAGTGGTTGATGGAAGGGGCATTCTTCTTATCAGGCATATTTTTGTTTTTTTTATCGTTTTTTCGGGTTTTCCGAGTCATCCGGGCTTTCCGAGTTATCCGGGTCGTCTGGGATCTCCGGCTAATGCCGGAATCTTCGGCCTATGACTGGCAGGCTGCTCAAGGGCAGGTCGCGCTTGATGATCAGGGCGAGGAAGCCCAAGATGAGCAATGTATTTACAGTGAGAGAGAGCCATAACGGCTGACTCTCGCGCAGGTATGTCATCACTCCGAAGGCGACGGCGGCGAAGAAAGTGTAGAGCGCTATCTCCTTCAGCGGATAATTGAGGGGATAGTACTTCTGTCCGACGAAATACGACGTAACCATCGCCACGCCATAGCCTGCCACACCTCCCCAGGCACAGGCCATATACCCGTATTTAGGCACGAAGAAATAGTTCACTGCCAGCAACACGGCACATCCGATACCCGAGAACCAGGCGCCCCAGATGGTCTTGTCGATGATCTTATACCAGAACGACAGGTTGAAGTAGACACCCATCATGATCTCTGCCACCATCACAATCGGCACCACCTTCAGACCCACCCAGTAGTCGGGGTTTCTGACGATGAATTTCAGGATGTCGATATATCCCACCACGAGGAGGAATGCCAGCAGCGTGAAGATGATGAAGTACTTCATCGCCTGTTCGTACATCTCGTGCTGCCCTTTTTCCTTCACCCCTGCGAACACAATCGGTTCGTAGGCGAAGCGGAAGGCCTGGGTGATCATCGCCATAATCATGGCAATCTTCGAACAGGCACCATAGATGCCGAGTTGCTCCAGCATCTCCTTATGACTGCCCTCGTAGATATAGGGGAAGATCATCTTGTCGGCCGTCTGGTTCAGGATGCCTGCAATACCCAGCACGAGGATAGGCCACGAGTAACCGAGCATCGTGCGCAGCAGTTTCTTATCGAGTCTCCAGCGGAAGCCAGTATACTCCGGAAAGAGGCATACGGCCAGCATTCCCGTGCAGAAGAGGTTGATGTAGAAGGCATAACCCACGTCCTTACCGCCTACCCAGGCGAAATAGATGAGGTTGAGCAGGATGCTCACCACGATATTCAGCAATTTCAGTAGAGCAAACTCGACCGCTTTCTTCTGCTGCCGCAGGTGGGCGAAGGGGATACAGAGGAAGGCGTCGATAGCCACCGTCAGCGCCATCACCCATATCCAATCCGGGTGATCCTCGTAGCCCATCACCCGACTAATCGGCGTGATGAAGATGACTACCAGTGCTGCGAAGAGAGCCGATACCGTGCCCACGCTGATCAAGGTGGTGGAATAGACCACCTGCGAGTCGGTGTGCGTCTTGTTGGTGAAGCGGAAATAGGTGGTCTCCATACCGAAGGTGAGGATCACCAGGATCAGTGCCACATACGCGTACATATTTGTAATGACCCCGTAGCCGCCCGAGGCTGCCGAGAGTTTGGCGGTATAGAGTGGCACGAGCAGGTAGTTCAGGAACCTGCCTATGATACTTGACAGACCATAGATGGCTGTATCCTTTGCGATGGTTTGAAGTTTGCCCATATCTTATCCAAAGAACATATACGCTATTGCTATCGCTGCGATGATGCCTGCGAGGTCTGCCAGCAGACCGCAGGTCACAGCGTGACGGGTCTTCACGATACCCACGCTGCCGAAGTAGACGGCGAGGATATAGAAGGTGGTGTCTGTCGAGCCCTGGAAGATACAACTCAGACGACCCACGAACGAGTCGGCACCATAGGTTGTCATAGCATCCACCATCATCCCTCGTGCGCCAGAGCCTGAGAGCGGTTTCATCAGGGCTGTCGGCAGGGCTCCCACGAAGTCGGTATTGCCGCCGCAGGCCTCTACGCCCCATTTGATGCCGTCGATCAGCATATCCATCGCCCCAGAGGCACGGAACACGCCGATTCCAACGAGGATAGCCACCAGATAGGGGATAATCCTCACTGCCGTCTGGAAACCCTCCTTCGCTCCCTCGATGAAGGCATCGTAGACATTCACCTTCTTGCGGATGCCTGCCAGGATGAAGGCGATGATAATCGTCATCAACAGGATGTTCGCTGCCGACGTACTCACCTTATTCATTAATACAGAGTCGAGTTGTCCGAAGCCCCAGATGATGCCTGCCACCACGAGGGCTGCGCCTCCCAAGGTCAACAGGATCGTGCGGTTCAGCAGGTTGATCTTCTGGAAGAGACTGGTGATGATGATGCCTGCGAGGGTGGAGAAGAATGTCGCCAGCAGGATTGGAATAAAGATGTCCGTAGGCTGGGCGGCTCCCATCTGGGCACGGTACACCATAATAGAAATAGGTATCAGCGTCAGTCCGCTCGTGTTCAGCACGAGAAACATGATCATCGGGTTGGAGGCGGTCACCTTCAACTCTTGATATTGGCTCTCGTTGATTTCACCGGTTTCTCTTTTCACTTTTAACTTTTCATTTTTCACTTCTTCCATCTGCTCCATCGCCTTCAGACCGAGCGGCGTGGCGGCATTATCCAGGCCTAACATATTGGCTGCGATATTCATAAAGATAGAGCCCGTGACGGGGTGGCCCTTCGGAATGTCTGGGAACAACTTGGTGAAGATAGGACTCAGCAGACGGGCCAGCACATTCACCACACCGCCCTTCTCGCCAATCTTCATAATACCGAGCCAGAGCGACAAGACACCTGTCAGGCCCAAGGATATCTCAAATGCGGTCTTCGACGAGGAAAACGTCGAATCCATCATGGCCGGGAACACTTCGAAGTCTCCCAGAAACACCAGTTTCACCAGTGCAATCAAAAACGCGACGATAAAAAACGCCACCCAAATCCAATTCAGTACCATACAGAGTGCAAAATTAATAATAATCGGGCGAAATACCAAAATAAAAGCCACAAAAAAAGGAACACCTACATCCCGCAGCCGTTCCTTCTAGATAACTTAGTTTATTTAAAGTATTTGATAAAGTGTCTTTTGTACTTTATTTATTCGAGTGCAAAGGTAGGAAAAAAATTTGAAAGTTCCAAATGTTTTTGTAACTTTTACACTTAATCGCCATTTTTTGCCACATAACTATACACAAAAAGAACCGTCACTTTTGTGTATTCTATCGACTGTCCTAATGATTATCTGATAACGATACGATACATAAACAGATTTCTTCCATCCTGTTCCTTCTCTGCGGGGCAAAAACCACAGTTGCGATAGAATGGTACTGCCGTATAGTTATCATGTTTAAGGGCTCTTACAGTTACAAAGTCGCACTTCACATTCTCGTCTTTTGCCACTTCTGCCATAATTCGTTCAATTATGAACGAACCAATGTGCTTATGCTGACGAGATTTGGCCACAGCCAGATATGTTATTTCTACCGCTTCAAAGAAAGATTTGAACCAATAGGGGCTGTCTGCATCTGGGGCGTTCTGAGGAGCAGGTTTGGCACCCTCATGCATTTTCTCTTTAACAGTATCTGACAATAGCAGATTATGCCTATCCAGACAATACATGGCTACAACCTCATCTTGGTCTCTGATCAGGTAGAGTTGGCAACTGCCCATATAGATATAGTCTTGCAGTTCACTATGTATAAAATCATCAATGACATCAATGCCACATGTAAAATTTGAGAGAGCACTGGTGTCAGTGGCTCTCTCAAATGATAGTTTTATTGGATTTTTACCATTATTTCCAGACTGCATCGTATTCATGACAGATTTTAGCCGAACGAGCAGCAATATCCTTCTCAGTATTACTGAGATTTCCTGTCTGTACACGTCGTACAGCCTCACGAATTTCTTGTGCATAACTACCAGTTACCACAGGAGTCTCCTTACTGTCCATTCCTAACATAATACTCAATTATTTAGTTTCACGTTGCAAAAATACGAACAATTTCTGAAACTTGCAAGAAATTCACATTATTTTTGTTTAATAGCAAAGGTAGTTGTTTTTTGAAACCTCTAATTTCCATCATTATGCATTATGGAATGGTACGGGCGCGTTGCGCGCGTTACCCACCTGCACACTCTGTTCGATTGATGATTATCCATCGCTTCTTATGGTCGGTCAGTTGCCGCCAGATAGTACTGTCGTAGCAGAAATTAGTACTGCCGTAACAAACAATAGTACTGTCGTAGAAAAAATTAGTAGTGCCCTCGCGTGTACGCATGTATATATATGTCAAATTCACTATTTATCCCACTCATCCCACCTATCCTACACCTAAAGTAAAAATCTTACGTGCGGGATAGGCGGGATAGGCGGGTTGTTTTCCTGTTTACCCTACTACCGCGCGCGAGTAGCACTGCTTCGAAAGTTTTGTAACAAAGATATTACAACCCCTAGAAAGTCTGCCCTGAAACTCAGGTAAGTTTTTCCGACCTCGGGAAAAACTGCCCCGAATCTTAGGCAAGATTTTCTGACCTCGGAAAAGTCTGCCCCGAATCTCAGGCAAGTTTTTCCGCCCTCGGGAAAGTCTGCCCTGAAACTCAGGTAAGTTTTTCCGCCCTCGGGAAAATCTGCCCCGAATCTCAGGCAAGGTTTTCCGACTCCGGAAAAGTCTGCCCCAAATCTGAGGCACGTTTCTGCCCCCTGTGCATAAATCTGCCCCGAATCTGGGGCATGTTTCTGCCCCCTGTGCATAAGTCTGCCCCGAATCTGGGGCACGTTTCTACCCCCTGTGCATAAGTATGAACCGGATTTTGAGCAAGGTTTTCCGACCTCGGGATGGCTTGTCCCAAATCTGAGGCAAGGTTTTCTGACCTCGGGATGGTCTGTTCTGAATCTCACCCCCTGGGATTGAAATAAAGGAGCGATTGCTCGCGCAACCGCTCCCTTCCTTTTATTACTTTTTGAAGTATCTGATGTCTTAATTACTCGTCACCTGATTTAGACGGATCCCACCACTGCACATCTGGTGCACTTGTAGCCCAAGTGCTGAACTTTCCATACTTGGTCTTAATGCTTATGCGCTCGTCCATCCATTTTACAGTTGTAGGAACAGCAAACTTAGCAGCGGGCTTACCCTGATCGGCACGCATTTCAATCCATTGCTCAACACCTTCAGAAGTCTTGTAAACTTCTAATTTGACAGCCTTTACAGCGGCAAGGAATGCATCCTCGCTATTAATAGTAGATGAGGTGGTAATATCGAAGGTCGGCTTCTCGGCTATTTCTGTACCATTAGAGCGATTCCAATTAGTATTGATCATGATGTTTGTTACATTCAAGCCAAACAGTTTGTGAACCTCCCAATTATCGTTTTGGTTGATGCGGAGTGGCAGTGTACCACCTGCAGCCTGCAGAGTTACATTCAGAGTGCTAGAGCCTTCTTCACACTCGAAGTCGAGAACAACATCGTTGAAGTCAAAGTCAGTGTCATCACTTGCACTCAAGTCCTCAGCCATCACGCGGATAGACCACTTTGTGGGATCAGAAGTATCTCCTTGAGGAAGAGCGGGAGTAAGTGTTACAATCCAGTCAGAGTATACATAATCTCGACCACCAATATTTTTGATATATTTCGTGAGATTACCATTAATTGCAGGCATACAATTCTGCTTTAGTTTTGCATAAACCTTTGTGAGGTCAAATACCTCCTCATCTGCATTGTTTATGGTGACGCCCTTAGCAGCAAATTCCTCCTTTGTAAACTTCCTTAAGAGATCACCCTGCTGGCTGTAATCAGCATTCTCGGCACAAATCTCATTAGTGTCACTATTTACATAAACAACCTTCTGTTTCTGGCCATTCTCGTCAAGGATGAAATTGCCCTGGTCGTCAACGAGATAGAAAAATTCATCCTTAATATCGTTCCAAGTCCAGAATCTGGTGCCGTCCCAAACGTAATTCTTCTGAGGGCCATCACCAACCTTAGCATAAACGGGAGAATAAGGCTGTCCGTAGTTGTTATATCCTATTCCATAGCAATCTTCCAGTGTCTTCTGCTCATAGTCAAGACCTACAAAAGAGCGATTCCATTTCTGATTGTCAATTACGTTTCCATTTTCGTCTCGACCATCGTACCATACATTCTCACCAATAGGCTTTCCGTTAACCCAATTGGTCTCGTCAAGTGCCCAGTCATCAATGACCTTTGCCTTGGCAAGTGCGCAACAGTCATTATGGTGAATAGTACCATTGGACACAGAGAATCCCACGCATTCAGTGCTGGCATTCTGCATCAATGTAATTTGGTCTTGGTGTGTATTACCAGGAATATCGTAATCATTCTGCTTCACGCCAGTATTGATAACAGTTGTAGTGTTACCATGATCATATGTACCAAAGTTGAAGTCGTTGACATGCTTATTACCATTACCGACGGTCAGCCAGTCCATATGGTCGCTACTCTTAACAGTCTTACCATCACCTGTACTATATTGCTCTGGGGAAAGGCTTCCGGCAGTTGTTGGATTGCCTTTGTAGACCTGCTGAACGAAGAAGTCTGTAAGTTCAGGGTCTTTATAGGTGAGGTATGGGTGAGTCTGGAAATACTTCTGCACGCGCAGTTTCTGACCTTCAGTCAGTGCGGGTGGGACGTCAAGTTTGTAAATGTTGTCACAAGCACCCCACTGATTGTGCTCAGTGTTACCATCACCCACATGGTCGCCTTCTGCACGGGTGCGAGCGGAAGCCAGAGTTCCGAAGCCCCAAGTCTGATTGGCTGCGATATTACCACCAACGTAAGCCTTGAATGCCTTCTCGTAGTTGTTTACAATCTTCTGGGCCTCCATTTCTTTCATCTTCTCCGGGCTCGGAACATCGAGGTCATGAGAACAACTTGTGAACCCAGCGCAAAGTGCCAGCGCTGCGATTCCTGTCATCAAATACTTTTTCATCTTCATAAAAGTTTTAAAATTAATAATGTTATTTAAGCGAATTATAATTCAATTTGAAAAGATTTCGTCGGCAAAAAAGGCCGTTTGGTAGACATTCTTGATGAATTCGACGGCAAAATTACGATATTTATCGATAAAAAACAAGAGTTTGCGGGTTAAAAGAAGTTAAATGCCATATATTCGTCTACAAAAAGCCGGGTTTAGTATAGAAAATGTTACTTAAAAAGAAATTTTAATCAAAAAACGAAAGCATCACCTTAGATGCCGTTGGTCTCTTCTTCGCCAATAAAAAGATTATAGAGGCGGGTTTCCATCAGTCTGCTATTGATGACCACAGAGCCGTTTACATCCTTTACGAAATTAAACATGCTGGCAATCTGGATGTATTTTTCATCTGAAGAGAATGCTTTCTTTACACCTGAGAAAAGTATGCTTTTCAGGAGTTCGTGCAGTTGTGGGAACTGAGTTTCATATAGTCTATCACCTGTGTGGCCTGATGGCTCTGCTTGACTGTCTTGTGTAGTTGCTGGGCTGAGGATTCCGACAGATTTGGAATTCCTTTCCAATCCAGCGGGAGAGCCATCTTAACGAGCGAAGTGTAGAGTAAAGTCTCAAGGCTTTCTTTTCTTCAAACTTCCAAGAAAAGTGGGGTAAAATGATACAAAAAGATAAGGGCACCTGCTTGCGCAGATGCCCTTAAACTATTTAGCCATAATACTAAATATTTTCTCACTTAATCACGACCTTTTTGCCATTGATGATGTAGAGACCCTTGGTGGGATGCTCCACACGCTGGCCACGGAGGTTGTATATGGCTCCGTCGAGAGTCCTCTCGTCGTTCTCGATGGTGGAGATGCCTGTGCTCTCACCATTGAGTCTGATGCTCAGTCGTCCGCGGGCATTCGAACTGCTCAGGTCGAGGTAGGCATGCTCAGTATCCACTGTAGCACCTTCAATGTTTACTTCAGCGAACACCACACTTCCGTTGTGGGAGGTCAGCACGTATTTGTTGGCACCGCTTATGTTATCGCGTGCGCCACCTACGAGTTTGTTGCCAGTGGGCGTGGCTCCTGCGGCTGACGACTTCAGGAGTTTATACTCCGAAGCACCTGTTACAGTTGCCTTCAGCAGCAGGGGAACGCCTGAGGCGCAAACACCTGTCACCTGAGTAAACTCTACTTCTGTGCGAGCCGAGTTGAGGCCTGTAGCATAGTATGCTTCTACGTTGACAGACCGCGAGAGGTCGACGGCCTGCGGAGTGACGTATGTACGGTAGCCGTAGTATTCGATGTTTCCATCCTTCACGTCGATCCAGTCCTCATCACTCGGTGCGGCAGCATTGACAGTAAGCGTATAACTTGCCGTGGCTGCGTTGTAATTATCATTGCCGCTGAAAGAGGCGGTGATGGTAGTTGTGCCTGGGGCAACCAGAGTGACAGCACCGGTGGAGGCATTGACAGTAGCGACACTTGTGTTAGAAGAACTATAACTAATGCTCAGTCCCGTCACCGTCTCTCCGTTAGCGGTGGCGGTCGGTGTGGGAGCGGTGAATGCCTCTCCCATTGTTGCCGTAGCCGTCGATGGTGAGAAGGTCAGCGTCACATCTTGCTTAGCAGGTGCGTCAGAAGGTATCAACTCGACTGCGGTAATGGTCAGATTGTATCCGTTAAGCGTGAGATTGTCGGCACTAAGCATGCCAATATTGTCTGCAGTGATCGGCAAATCAAAATAGCCATTGACAAAAGCGTCATTACCACTGGGATCTCCTAATTGGTTATTCCATGGATTGCCATGAACCTCGCAGCGCCAGTCAGTAGCGCTTAAGGGACCTAACTTTCCGTAGAATCGGATGACATCGCCTACTTTGGCAGATTTGAGATTTGTCGTTGGGATTGAAGGATGGGTTCCTACATCATCGATAGTGTAGTTTCCAAGCCATCCGGCACCATTCCATACAGCACCTTCTCTTGTCGGTGCATTCACAGTCAATTGGAATGTTGTTGAAGCCGAGTTGTAAAGGTCGTTTCCTGCAAAAGAGGCTGTGATGCTTGTCGTTCCAGCACCAACGGGCACCACATTGCCGTTGCCGTCGATGACAGCAACATTTGTATTCGTTGAATTAGAATAGGTGAGTGCCAGATTTGCGGGATTAGTGGTCGGGGCTGTAAACGAACTGCCAAATGTCAGAGATATGCCGGCATTGGAAATTGTAGCAGTACCTTTGCTGACGGTCAGGGTATAACTGGCAGTGGCACTGTTGTATGTGCTCTCGACAGCAGCCGACGTGGCGGTGATGACTGTAGAGCCAATGCCAACAATCGTGACGGCACCTGTAGAGGCATCGACGGTGGCCACACCAGTGTTGCTTGAACTGTAACTGATGGTCAGGCCATCCACACTCGATGTCAATGTCGGAGACGTGAAACTGCCGCCATAGTTGGCACTGTAGTTATCCTGCGGGAAACTCAGCGTCGGTGTCGTGACGGTGGAGGTGCTTGTTGGATTAATCACAATGGAGGTAACATAGAAATTATAACCATTGATGATGCCAGTACTCTTGAGTGCATTTGCAAGAGTACTACTAACATTTGTAAAATCATAGTATCCTGCAGTGAAATTGTCTGTTCCAGTATGCTTGGTCTTTTTTGAGGAATCACCCCAATCTGCTACAAGTTCTATGCCATATAAGATTGTTTGGCCTTCATCAGTTGTAGTGCCGAGATTGCCCAAATTACCATAAATACGAATAACATCAGTTCCATCACATTTAAGAGAACTGAATGTTCCTGAAGGAAGCTTATAATAATTCCAATTATTTAACCATTGATTTCCTGTCCACACTGGTGTATCTGTGGAAGTACTGCCGCCGCCAGAACTGGAGCCGCCAACAATGGCGACATTCTTTAGTATAATGCCATTTGCGTCGATGGTGAAACCTCCGCTTTTTAGTTTAGTAACGGTATTTTCAGAGCATTTCAAGTCAATATAACCACTTGATATTGATACGTTCATCTGGGAACTAATTGTCTGTACACCCCAGTTCTGTCCTGGAAATTCTTCAAATTCTGGATCAGCACCGTTAGCCTTGAACCCCATTTGCCAATAACCGCCATCGCCAGTTATTGTCCCAAGATAAACTCTAATATACTGACCTGCTGTTATATTTGCATTTATGAATATCTGTTTATCGATGGAACATTGGCTGGTAGTGTTATCAGCACCATTTGCAGGCCATATTTGACCATCCACTCCTGCCTTTACATTGTTTGCTCCCAAGAGCAGCGCTGCTGCTACGAGAAGCATTCTGAAAATATTCTTTGTCTTCATATCTTTGTTCTCATTTTAGGAGTTAAACATTAATGTCTTCTGCGTACGAGCACAGGATCACCTTCGCGATAGCCACTGTTGGTGCCGCCGCCGGAAACGGTGCTCTCACCTGTCTTCACCTCCTCTTCGCTCCAGCCTTGTGCCTGGTGGCGTGGGGTGTAGGTGACATCGGGTGTCGTAAAGAGCGATGTTATATTATAATTTGCCCATACGGAATTGGCACGCTCATCGTGATCGTATTCTTGTCCATCGCCAATCTGCTGTCCGTTCTCGTCTGTCGTGGTGCCAGGACCGTTAACCAGTGAATTACCGTCGGCATCCTGATATTTGACGTATTTGGTGAAACTGGGATAGCCAAGGCTGATCTCCTCGCGCTCCTTCAACCACTTGGTGCCAAGGGGAACGCAGATCTTGTGAGGAGCCACACCTTTGAAGGCAGTCAGTTCTGCAAACTCAGCGCCATAGGTGACGAATATCTTGACATCTGCCACACTCGTAATGGCGAGAGGCTCAGCATTCAGTTTCTTGGCTGTGGGGAAATTCCTATAAGGATTACCGTAGCGGCCTTCGTCGTTTTCGATAGTGTTTACGATTACCTTATCAGAGAGTTGATATTCAAATTCGTTCTTCACGTTGTAGGTATTGCCGCCTGCCTGAATGGTGGCAGGGATGGTGCCACCGCCAGCGAGAAGCCATACATCACCGTCGTAAGTAGTCGAAGTTACCTCTCGGGCGTAGCCTCCGTATTGCTCCGTGTCCAATTCCCAGTTTTCGCCATCTGTGCTAACCAGATGTTCGGTAATCAATTCTGTCTTGTACATAAGCACATCGAACACAATATCGTTAAAGTCGATATCTGAGGCACTTACCACACCAAGGTCCTCGCAGAACACACGGCCACTGCCCTCCTCGTCGAAACTTACCTTCTTGTAATACACATCCTTCCGATAGTCATCACCCTGAGAACCTGGCTCGATGGGAATTTCATCGGTCTTGGGTTCGGTGGTGTAATTACCATCTGCAGGCATGAATGATACAATCCAGTCGCTGTAATAACCATCGTTACATCCGCCGACCTGTACCCACTTCTGAAGGCCTTTGCTTTGAACAGGCAAATATTTTTGATCAATCAACTTTTTGATAAATTTCATATTGATGGCAGTTACTGTTCCACCTTCATAAGGTACATTAATATATAAACTGGCGTCATTCGTAGCACCTTGAGAATTGTCAAAATTGGCAGTCAGCGGATAATCATTCAGATTGTCCATATTATTAATACCAATCACCTGACCGCAATATTGGTTCTGATCAGATGAAAGATAAGGAACCATCTTATCATTTACCGTAAGGTATGACTCATTGTTATATGTCGTAAGGTTTGTTCCATCCCAACAGTATTGGGGCTTTGGGTCTGGTAATTCACTGTATTTTGCATAGATATGGTCCCAAGACAAAAGTTTCTGTGGCTGTGCTTGATAATCCCATTTCTCATTTGCACGTGCAAAACTCATCGCATCTGGCAGTTGGTCGAAGTCGAAGCCGATGAAACTGCGATGCCATCTGTCGTCGACTGTTTCGCCAATCTTTGGGTTTTGTGCATCAGCCCAAGCGTCAATAGTTGCCGCATCAACAAGTGTCCAGCGGTCGTTACGAACATAACTGTCATCAGAATTGGCGTATGACCAAGGATAAGTATCATGATTGAGCATCAGCATTATCTGATCACTATGGTAGTTTTCTCCATTACCAGTGGAATAATATTCAATACCTTCGGAGTTGAGTACATCGTGGTTGGGTTCACCATTTGTACCATAGGTTCCGTTATTAAAGTTGTAAATATGGTTTGCAATTATGGTTGGACCGGCAATCAGGTGATCCATGTGCTCTCCACTATGGATATCACCACCATTTGCGGCTTTATAAACTTCAGTGGAATAAGGCTCGCCTGTTTGAGGATTGTTTCCTTGATACCCAGAATAATTGGTAATAGGGTCTGTTCCACCATCATAAACCTGCTGGACGAAGAAACTCCTATTGCCATAATTTGGCGTACTGCCAGGATTCTTATGGGTTTGGAAGTACCTGGTAACACGCAGTTTCTGTCCTTCGGTTAATTCCTGAGGAACAGTCCAAGTAAGTGCCCACATATTGGCATCTGGATCTGATGTTCTGGTGCGAGCCATTGCCGTACGTGTACGAGCCAGTATTTCTGCTGTGCCGAAGCCCCAGTCTTGGTTCGGGTCGACTTTACCGAATTCCTCTTCGAACACCTGTTCATACGCTTTTATCTTCTGCTGTACAAGGGATCCGGAGAGTTCGTCATCGCTGTGGCAACTGGTAAGGGTTGCGCAGGCGACGAGAGCCAATGCTCCTGTTATCAAATACTTTTTCATCTTCATAAGATTTTAATAGAGTGTTACGTAACTAAATCAATTGATGGCGCAAAATTAATACATTTTTCATAAGTTATATCATTTTTATTGTTAAATTCTGTAAAATGGGACTAATTTTGTACCGCTTTAACGATAAAATTAGTAATTTTGTCAGCAAAATAAGCGATTTTGTCTATGAAGATGAGGATTTTCAATCAATCGGTTTTTGTCATTGCCGCCGTCTTGGTGTTTGGCACCATTTCTTGCAGCAAAGAGATAGATTTTGATAAGGAGAAGTACACGAAATACAGGAAATATGTTTCGCCGGTAGATAGTGTGGATCAGAGCCATACGTGGCAACTGGCTACGACCCGCTCGTACCAGTTTACTGTGAATGCAAACGTGGGGGCCCAGAGGCTGGAGATATATAGTGAAGACCCTATTACTTCGACGAATGCGGAGATGATGGCTCGGACATTCGTGAAGGATGGACAGCAGGTGACATTGTCTGTATCCGTACCTTCGATAACGACCATACTATATGCGGCTCTGGTTGACAATGACGGCACCTACACTGTGACCAGTTTTAGTCCGTCGGAGCGTTCTGTGGACTTCTCTAATCCGATAGCAAGGAAGCAGAAACCTCGTCTGGCTACACCGAAGATCATGACCTATACCTACTGTTATGAGGAGAACTACCCTGAGCCAGGCGACTATGACTTCAACGACCTAGTGATGCGTATCGGCCTGGAGCGTACGGGGCAAAGGAAGATGGATATCCATGTGACACTGGCAGCGGTGGGAGCCTCAGGGCAGATTGCGGGTGCCATCCGTCTGGTGGGCTATCGCTATATGGATATTGAGAGCGTAGTGCCCAAGGACGGCAAGACGCTGAATGAGAATGTGCCACAACTGTCGTACGGCCTGATTCACAATGACGATGTCCTTCTGGAAGGCAGGAATGGAAACGGGAAAAAGGGATACGGAGAGGCTGTCATCAACCTGTTTGTAGATGCCCACTGGGCCATGGGTGACGATATCGAGACTATCAATGATGATTTCTCGCGTAAGAAATACAACGTGATGCACTCATTTACTGATCCATTTGACCAGACTTTCGCCAAGACAGTCGATTTTACCGTCACCTTCAAGAATGAGAGCGGTCTGAACAATCTCACCCAGGAGATGATAGACCCCTTTATCATTACTTACTATATGTCCAACAGGATTGAAACGCATATGGATGAGTTCAAGAAGGCACAGACGCTCTATAATTATGAGGATAATGTAGATTTCAAGGATATTCCCTGGGCATTGAAGATACCGACGCGTTATTTCAAATACCCGTTGGAGGGTTGTCAGATTGGATTCAGAAAGCGGACGGAGGATGGTACCCCGGCTATGTTTGGAGCCTATATGACTCTTGGCCATTCGTTTGGCGAATGGGTGGAGGACCACAGAAACTGCCTCGACTGGTATCTGGAAGACTACGCAACCGCAAACCAAGTATGGTAAAAGGGGAAGTGGACCAGGTAGGGCTTGAACCTACGACCTCCAGATTATGAGTCTGTTGCTCTGACCAACTGAGCTACAAGTCCGAGGATTTTATGCCATTTGGCTGAATCCGGCTGCAAAGGTACATTATTTTTGGGGAAACGCCAAATGTTTTTTGTAAAATTGTGATTATTTTGAAGAAAACGACCAACTTGCGGGAGGGTATGAGACTTAAAGGGGGCTGTGTGGCCACCCTCGGATGCTTCGACGGCGTGCATCGGGGACATCAGTTGCTCATCGGGACGATGCTGCGGAAAGCAGAGGAGATGGGACTGTCTTCGGTGGTGGTCACATTCGACCGCCAGCCACGTGAGTTGTTCGATCCGAACTATCGTCCCCAGTTGCTTTCCACACTTGAAGAGAAGGAACGACTGATAGCGGCGCTGGGGGTGGATCATCTGGTGGTACTCCCGTTTACAAAGGAACTGGCTGCATTGACGGCTCAGGCTTTTATGCAACAGGTGCTCTGTGAACAACTGGGTGCGCAGGCCTTGGTGACAGGCTATGACAACCGCTTTGGAAGGAACCGGGCAGAAGGCTTTGACGACTATGTGCGCTATGGGAAGGCTTTGGGGATGGAGGTGCTGCGAGGTGATGAGGCTACATTTCCAGGAACGGATGAGGCTGTCAGTTCGTCTGCCATCCGCCAGTTGCTGTTGGAGGGCAGGGTGGAAAGGATGCAGGAAAGCCTGACACGCCCTTATGCTCTGACAGGCCGTGTGGTGGCGGGCGAGCATATCGGACACGAAATCGGTTTCCCGACAGCCAACTTATCGGTGGACAATCCCTATAAGGTCATTCCTGCTTCTGGGGTCTATGCTGTCTGGGCAAGACTTGGTAGCGGGAAAGCAGATCCGTCTGAGGAAAGGATGCCGGCGATGATGAATATCGGTACTCGTCCCACTTTTGACGGCACTAAACAGACGCTTGAGGTGCATATATTAGATAAGGTGGGTGATGTGTATGGGCAGGTGCTCACTGTGGAGTTCGTGTCCAGGCTGCGCTCAGAACGGCGGTTTGACAGTCCAGAGGCATTGGTGAAACAGTTGAAGGCTGACCGGACCAAGGTGATGGAAAGGCTGGTGGAAGTGAAAAGTGAGAAATGAAAAGTGAATAGTTAAGATGAAGAAAGCATTGATTTATCTGTTGGTGTTTGTGGGTATCCAGTTGGTGGCAGGCGGCATTGTGATGGCTGTCTATATCCTGATGAAGGGACAGGGAACGGAGGTGGATGCCACAGGACTGATTCTCACAACGGCATTGGCGGATGTAACTACGCTGGTGTTATTCCTGTTACTGAAATGGGCTGAGGTGTCGAGGCACTGGGTGCAGACGCGTCCTTGGACAGTGTTGTTCTGGTGTGTCTTGGCTGCCTTCGGAGCCATCATCCCCTCTGCCTATCTACAGGAACTGATGCCGGAATTGCCTAACTATGCGGAAAAGGAGTTTGAACTGATCATGAACAACCGCTTCGGCTATTTCATCGTCGGTCTGCTGGCACCGTTAGTGGAAGAGTTGGTGTTTCGTGGGGCTATCCTCCGTGCCTTGTTACGCTGGAAGAGCAATCCGTGGGTGGGGATCATCATCTCTGCCTTGATGTTCTCCGCCATCCACATGAATCCGGCACAGATGCCCCATGCCTTCCTGATCGGTATCTTGCTGGGTTGGATGTACTACCGTACGGACAGTATCGTACCAGGGGTGGTGTATCACTGGGTGAACAACACCATCGCCTACGTGCTGATGGCCTTCTATCCGGACCCTGACCTGAAAACGACAGACTTTTTTGGAAGCCAACAGGCGGTGCTGATGGCTGTCGCTTTCTCATTATGTATCCTGATACCATCCATCTACCAGTTGAATCTGAGGATGCAGAAATAGTTGGTTCTGACAGAAACGAAGTGGGCTGCCCGATGTCTCGGCGCAGCCCATTCTTCTTCTTTAGTATGTTATGAAAAATTTGAGAGAATTGAAACTTCACAGTTTCATCTTGTTTTGTGTTATGGTATAGAAAAGCATAGAAAAATAATCTACTCAATATACTGGGAGGCTTCCGGCTTGGGAGCCATCGCACTGTCGTTGACATTCTCTGCCTGGATGGGGTTCAGCAGATTGACAGAGTCTGCGTTCTGCTGGTGGAACTTGGCATATTCGTCCTTCGGGTCATCCCACCCGTAGTTCCAGGGAGCCTGTGCGGCATTGCCCAGTGTCAGGATGATGGCCACAATGGCTGCGGCCTTGAAGAGTGGCATCAGTCGGCTGGTCAGCGTCACAATCTTTGCCTTCGGCTCTTCCTCAATCATCCCGAGAATACGTTCGTCAAAGTCATCGCCCAACGTCTCTTCTTTCTCAAGGGTGAAGAGAGCCTGAAACTTCCGGAGTGATTCCGGAATATCCGGCTGGCTGAAGAAATTGCGCAGGATGGCTTCCTCTTGCAAAGTGGTTTCCCCTTGCCAGTAGCGCTCTAACAGTTGTTCGATGTACTTATAGTCCATATTTCTCTGTTTCTATGAATTTTTGCCTGATGGTCTGGCGGGCTCGGAAGATGTTGATTTTCACCTGTTCCTCGCTGATGTCCAGCACCTGGGCTATCTCTTTGTAACTTTTGCCTTCGATGTCGCGCAGTTGCATGACGCTCCGTTGCTTCTCAGGCAGGTTGTCGATGAGGCGGCGTACCAGTTGGATCCTGTCCTGCTGCATGGCCTGCTCCTCGGGATTGGATGCGTAACTCTGGTCGGGAGCATCGTGCTCGTCTGCCAGGCTTTGGTTCTGGTTTTCCATCTTTCGCATCTTGTCGATGGCGATGTTCCGGCAGATGGTGAGGCAGAAGGCTTCAATGGATTCGAGTTCTTCCCATCGGTCCCGCCTGTTCCAGACCTTGATCATTGTTTCCTGTACAACATCCTCTGCCTCCACACGGTTGAGAGTGATGCGGAGGGCCAATCGGAAAAGTTCATTCTTCAGTGGCAGGACATCGTTCCGGAAACTGATCTTTTTCATCCTCTCTACTATTAATGACGATTAAGATGTGGAAAAGTTACAATAAAAGGCGAAAAAACTCGCCTTTTTATTGAATGATGGTACCATGTCGTCCGTCGATGGCGGTGGCAAGGGTGATGATGACCCGGCTGACACCTGCGTCGATGGCTGCAAGGGCATTCTCAATCTTGGGCAGCATACCACCGCTGATGGTGCCGTCTTCTTTATATTTAATATAGTCCGCGTGCGTGATGGTGGGGATGACGGAGTCGTCATCGTCTGGATGGCGGAGCACACCTTTCTTCTCAAAGGAGAAAATCAGCGTCACATCGTAGTAGGGGGCAAGGGCTTTGGCTGTCTCACTGGCAATGGTGTCGGCATTGGTATTGAGGATATTGCCTTGTCCATCGTGGGTCAGCGGCGCCATCACAGGGGTGATGCCTTCCTCAATCAGTTTACTGAGCATCTTGCCATCGGCCTCATCGACATCACCCACAAAACCGAAATCGACGGTTTCGGTGATTCCGGGGATTATCACCGGCGGGCGCTTGTGACTGCGGATGACATTGATGTCAGCCCCTGTCAGTCCGAGGGCGTTGACACCGTTGGCCTGAAGACGGGCCACGAGGTTTTTGTTCACCAGTCCGCCATAGACCATCGTCACCACACTGAGCATCTCAGCATCGGTGATACGCCGGCCATTGACCATCTTCGACTCAATGCCAAGAGCCTCTGCTACCTTCGTCGCCTTGCGACCTCCCCCGTGTACCAGCACCTTCCTGCCCTCAATGGCAGAGAAGTCTTTGAGGAGTTGTGAGAGTTGGGCCTCGTCCTCGACAACGGCCCCGCCTACCTTAACTATGGTCAGTCTTTCTTTCATCATTCCAGATAGGTATAGCCGTAGAGACCGGAGCGGTAGTTACTGAGGAATTCCTTCCCTTCTTCCAGCGAGATCTTTCCCTGTTTCACACTCTTGGCGACCCAGACCTCCAACTGACGTACGAGTTTCTTGGGGTTATACTGCACGTATTCGAGTACCTCCTCCACCGTCTCACCGTCGATGATCTGATCGATATGGTAGCCTTCGTCCTTCACCGAGATATGTACGGCATTGGTGTCGCCAAAGAGATTGTGCATGTCGCCGAGTATCTCCTGGTAGGCTCCCACGAGGAACACACCGAGATAATAGGGCTCGTTTTTCTTCAGAGCGTGTACGGGCAGGGCATGGGCATTGTGGCGGTTGGTTGTGAAGTTGGCAATCTTACCGTCACTGTCGCAGGTGATGTCCTGAATGGTGGCGTTGCGGGTAGGCCGCTCGTCAAGTCGCTGGATGGGCATAATCGGAAAGACCTGATCGATGGCCCATGAGTCGCTGAGGCTCTGGAAGAGGGAGAAGTTACAGAAATACTTGTCGGCAAGGAGTTTGTCAATCTTCATCAACTCCTCGGGGATATGTTTCAGATTCTTCGCCAGGGCATGGATCTCGTGACAGACACTCCAGTACATGGCCTCTACTTCTGCACGGGTCTTGAGGTCAACAATACCATGACTGAACAGGTCGAGTACCTCTTCACGGATCTGCTCGGCATCATGCCAGTCCTCCAGCACATTGCGGGGCGAGAGGTTGTCCCAGATGTCATAGAGATCCTTCACCAACTGGTGACTGTTCTCATCCGGTTCGAACTCCTCTGGCATCTCAGGGAGCGAGGCGGTTTCCAGAACATCAATGACTAATACCGAGTGGTGAGCAGCCAAAGAGCGTCCGCTCTCGGTAATGATATTAGGATGGGGCAGGTCGTTCTTGTTGGCTGCATCCACGAAGGTGTAGATACAGTCGTTGACATATTCCTGGATGGAGTAGTTGACAGAAGACTCACTCGATGGGGAACGGGTTCCGTCGTAGTCGACACCCAGACCACCACCACAGTCTACGAAGTCTACATTATAGCCCATCTTGTGCAGTTGGATATAGAACTGCGAGGCCTCTCTCAGTGCCGTCTGGATACGGCGGATCTTGGTGATCTGGCTTCCGATATGAAAGTGGATGAGGCGCAGACAGTCGCGCATATCTTTCTTGTCCAGGAGTTCTAATGCCTCTAAGAGTTCGGCACTGGTCAGGCCGAACTTGCTGGCATCACCGCCGCTCTCCTCCCATTTGCCTGAACCACTGGAAGCAAGTTTGATACGGATACCGATGTTCGGACGAATATTCATCTTCTTGGCCTCACGGGCAATGATTTCCAGTTCGTTCATCTTCTCTACGACGATGAAGATCTGCTTGCCCATCTTCTGGGCCAACAGAGCCAGTTCGATGTAACTCTGATCTTTGTAGCCGTTGCAGACAATAATCGAGTCGCTCTGACACTGCATGGCGATGACTGCATGCAGTTCTGGCTTTGAACCGGCTTCCAGACCCAGATTGAACTTCCGTCCGTGGGAGATAATCTCCTCAACCACAGGTTGCATCTGGTTCACCTTGATGGGATAGACCACGTAGTTCTCGCCTTTGTAGTCATACTCCTCAGATGCTTTCTTGAAACAACTCCAGGTCTTCTCGATACGATTGTCGAGGATATCCGGGAAACGGAGCAGGACGGGTGACGTGACATCACGCAGTGCCAGTTCGTCCATCACTTCACGCAGGTCGATCTGCGTGTCATTCTTACATGGTGAGACGTAGACATCGCCTTTTTCGTTGATGCCGAAATAGGAGGTTCCCCAACCATTGATGTTGTAGAGTTCCTTGGAGTCTTCAATAGTCCATTTTTTCATATGTTCAATAACTTTCTAACCTGGGCTACACTGTTCTTAATCTTGGTAAAGTCGTCCATCAGACTGACATCGAGAGAATAGGCAGCCTTCGTATAGAAAGGCTCCCGCTTTTCCAGTTGCTCACGGATGAAGACAATCAGTTCGTCCTGACTCTTTCCGCGCAGCAACGGACGGTCGTTCTTGCTCATGGCCAGATGCTTGTAGAGCACCTCCGGATCTGCTTTCAGATAGACCACAGGTGCCTGCTGGTTCATGTAGTCAATATTATCGAAGAAGCAGGGCGTACCTCCCCCGCAACTGATGACGACATCCTCAAACTCGGCCACTTCGTGGAGCATATTACGCTCTATCTGCCGGAAACCATCTTCGCCACGCTCCTCGAAAATCTGGGCAATGGTCTTGCGCATCCGATTGGAAATATACCAGTCGAGGTCGTAGAAGGTGATGCCCAGTTCCTGTGCGAGTGCTTTGCCGATGGTTGTCTTGCCGGCACCCATGTAGCCTATGAGGATGATTCTTTTCATGCCTTATTAATGATCTTCATGCATTCCTCGTAAGTAAGGTCTGCCACCTTCTCATGCATCGACTTCGGCAGACGGTAGTTCTTTCCGTCATAAGTCAGATATGGACCGTAGCGACCGTTCAGGATCTCCAACTTGGGATCCTCCATGAAGAACTTCAGATGCTTCTTCGTCTCTTGCTGACGTTTCTCGTTGATCAGTTCAATGGCCTTTTCAAGCGTGATAGTCATCGGGTCTTCGTCCTTGGGTAGTGAGGTAAACTTCCTGTCGTGCAGCACATAAGGTCCGAACCGCCCAGTACCAATGGTGACAGTCATGCCTTCATAACTACCAAGTGTACGGGGTAACTTGAAGAGTTCGATAGCCTCGTCAAGGGTGATCGTCTCAATACTCAGTTCCTTGGGTAACTGAGCAAACAGGGGCTTCTCCTGATCATCTGCAGTGCCAATCTGAACCACAGGACCAAAACGTCCGATCTTCACGAAGACGGGTCTGCCGGTCTTGGGGTCGGCACCCAACTGGCGTTCACCTGCCTTATGCGCCTGACGACTGTTCATCGTGTCCTCTACGGCAGGCTCAAAGTCTTTGTAGAATCCTTTCAGCATTGACTGCCATTTCTCTTTTCCTTCGGCAATCTTATCGAAGTCCTGTTCAACTTTGGCAGTAAAGTTATAGTCCATGATCTCCGTGAAGTGCTTCATCAGGAAATCATTCACCACGATGCCGATATCTGTCGGAAGCAGTTTGCCTTTGTCGGACCCAACCAGTTCCTTGCGCTTCTTCTGGGTGATTTGTTTCCCTTTCAGGATGTCAACGGTATAGGTGCGTTCCTCGCCTTTCTTGTCGCCTTTCTGGACATACTCGCGCTGTTGGATGGTGGAGATAGTCGGAGCGTATGTTGACGGACGACCGATACCCAACTCTTCCAGTTTGTGTACGAGACTGGCCTCCGTATAGCGCTGGGGACCCTGGGTGAAACGTTCTGTGGCCTGGATCTCACGACGCGTCAGTTCCTGACCTTTCTTCAACGGGGGCAGGATGTGGGCGTACTCGTCCTGTGGCTCTTCATCGTCAACGGATTCACGGTAGACCTTGATAAAACCATCGAACTTCACTACCTCTCCCTGTGCTACAAACAGGTCATCGGTGGTGGAGATGTTGATATTGACAGTTGTCTTCTCAATCTCCGCATCAGCCATCTGACTGGCAATGGTGCGCTTCCAGATGAGTTCGTAGAGGCGCTTTTCCTGAGCCGTTCCCTCTATCTCTGTCTGATCCATATAGGTGGGACGGATGGCTTCGTGGGCCTCCTGGGCACCTTTGGAATTGGTATGATACTGGCGTGTCTTGCTATACTCTTCTCCATAGAGATTCACAATCTCCTGCTTGCTGGCACCTAAGCAGAGTCTCGACAGGTTGACAGAGTCGGTACGCATATAGGTGATACGACCGCTTTCATAAAGGTGCTGTGCCACCATCATGGTCTGGCTCACTGTGAAGCCCAGTTTGCGGGCAGCCTCCTGTTGCAGTGTGGAGGTAGTGAATGGGGGAGCAGGCGTGCGCTTCATCGGTTTCTTGTTGATGCTCTCCACGGTGAAGGTGGCCTCCTTGCATTTCTCTAAGAAATCGGTTACCTCCTTATAGGTTTTGAGTTTGCTGGCCAACTGTGCCTTGACCTCTGTGGCAGAGCCATCGGGGTTGATGATGGCAAACGTACCATAGACATTATAGAAAGGCTCGCTCTTGAAGTCCTGGATCTCCCGTTCACGTTCCACGATGAGACGAACGGCTACACTCTGCACGCGACCGGCAGAGAGCGCTGGCTTTACCTTGCGCCACAGCACGGGTGAGAGTTTGAAGCCTACCAGACGGTCGAGCACACGACGGGCCTGCTGGGCATTCACCAGGTTCATGTCCAGATGACGCGGATGTTCGATGGCTTCTATGATAGCAGGTTTGGTGATTTCGTGGAAGACGATACGGTTGGTCTTTTCTTCGTCCAGTCCCAACACCTCACACAGGTGCCAAGAGATGGCTTCTCCCTCGCGGTCTTCATCGGATGCCAGCCAGACCTTCTCGGCCTTTCTCGCATTCGACTTCAGTTCGCTGACGAGTTTCTTTTTGTCATCGGGGATTTCGTATTCTGGTTCGAGCGTATCGTCGTCGATACTCAGTTCTTTCTTTTTCAGATCCCGGATGTGGCCATAACTCGACATGACCTTGAAATCGTCACCCAGGAACTTTTCTATGGTCTTCGCCTTAGCGGGAGACTCTACAATTACAAGATTTTTTTGCATACTTTGTGCCGTTATATTAACTTTGGGCTGCAAAAGTAAGCAAAAAAGTTTCTCCCACCTTATTTATATATAGGATTTTTAGTTTTATTAACGATTTCTTTGTAAAAAGGTATGAACAGCCTGACGGATGGAGCGCAATCCGAAACGCTCTACATACACCTCGCGCAACGGTACCCAGAAACAGGCGGCAGCATCGTCAGCGGCTTTGATGACGACATCATCCTCTACATGACAGACAAAGAACAGATCGAGGGTGTGGATGTCCATGCCGGAATAGCGATAGATGTTGGGTATGGAAAAAAGATAGGTTACATCCTTGCTGTCAATCGTGAGACCGGTTTCCTCCAGAATCTCCCTGACCATCCCTTGTTCAGCCGTCTCGCCATTATCCACAAATCCTCCGGGCAGGTCGAGGGTGTCCTTGGCAGGCTCCTTGGCCCTGCGGGTCACCAGCAACTCCCCTTTCCCATTCAGGATGAAGGCTGCCGTAGAGGCCCTTGGATTCTGGTAATAGGTGAATCCGCAACTGGAACAATGTCTGCTCAGGGCATTGTGAATCTCGAAGTCTGCACTCCCGCACTTCGGACAGAACCTGAATAATTCCAAGGGATGCTCTTTCATTTTCACCAGTTGTCTGTACGGAAGGGGAAGAGCGGCATATTACCCCCATTATGAACATTGCCGATCTGGAAATTCTTGAAACAATAGCGTACGGCTACGGGTTTCTTCACCTCTGGCGAGGTCACGATGATCGCCTCGTCCCAGTAACCGCCGCCTGGCTGCCAGAAATGCTTGGCACTGGCAGGGTGGAACACCTTGTCGTCGCCAGCAATCTCGAAGCCTTCCATCTGTTCAAAGGGGGCATCGCACCAGTAGTTGTCCTGCGTATGGATGAAGACGGTATCGTTCTTGATGGTCATGTCCTTATACGACGAACTCTTGTATTGAATTGTTTCAAAACCGTAGTCACGGTTCAGGGCCGTGAAGGCGAGACGCTCACCCACGGGCTGCTTCTGGGCAGGGTGTATCTGCGAATATTCGTATGGATAGACGAGGTCGTTGGTGCATACCAGACTGCTGTTGGGAATGATCTGTGCAGCCTTCCATTGTTGTTCGCGAAGGAGAGCACCGCTCAGACCGTCCACATTGCCGTCATCGTAGGCCCAGGGGGCTATCTGGACGAAATAGAAGGGTATCTCACCCAGTCCGAACTGCTTCCGCCACTGCTCCACCAGCAGTTTCAGGCGCTGTGAGTACTGGTCGCCTGGGTCACCCACATTCGAACAACCCTGATAAAAGAGGATGCCCTTGACGGTATAGTTCAGGATGGGGTTGAAAGTGCCGTTGCCCCAGAGCAGACTACGGTGATAGTCCCATTCCGCCCATTTCTGGCAGATCTCTACGGAGTCAGTGGGGTCGCTGGTATATTTCTCTAAATTCTCCTTGGTGAGCCAACTCTCTACACGCGTCCCTCCTTTATTGGCCTCTATGATGCCTATGGGGATGTCGAGGGTACGGCTCAGCAGACGGGCGAAGAAATAGCCTGTGGCAGAGAATTCTCCCACCGTCTTGGGCGAGCACTGCCGCCATTCGCACTGGGCATCGTCCTGAGGCGTGGCACGCATCACGCTGGGAATCTTCACACTGCGTACGCCCTTGGAGTTGATGGCATCAAGGATATGGTGGTTGTAATCCTTCACAGGACACATGCCGAAACCCTTAACGGGCATCTCCATGTTCGACTGTCCGGCGCACACCCATACCTCGCCAGCCACGACATTGTAGATGCTCAGGGGTTCCCCGTCGTCGAAGGTGACAGACAGGGGCGTATAGGATGCCTTCGGGGTCCTCACCTTCACTAGCCATTTGCCGTCCTTGTCAGCCTTGGCAGTGGCTGTCTCATTACTCCAAGAAGTGGTCACCTTCACGGTCTTGCCAGCCTTGGCCCATCCCCAGAGACGCACATCCGTCTGCTGCTGCAAGACCATATTGTCGCTGATAAGATGCGGCAGTCTGACCTTACCCTGCGCTGTCATCATCAGCACTCCTATTGTCAATAGCGTCAGAAATCTCCTCATATCATTACATCTAACTCCTTTTATCTTCTTCTATCTCCTTCAACTTACAGTAGTTTTCTGATTTCTGCCTCCAAATCTTTGATCTGGGCAGAACGCTTCACGAGGTTATTACCACGGTCGATAAGGAAGAATTCAGGTATCGACTGGATATTGTACAACAAGAGTCGTTGCGACTGGACACCATCCGCATCGCGCACACTGACCCAAGGAAGGGCGGCTGTCTGCTGTTTCCAGAAATGTTCATCCGTGTCAAGGCTGACCTGATAGACCTCAAAACCTTGGGCCTGATACTTGTTGTAGAGTTCGCGGAGCATCAGAATGCGTGCAGGCGAATCCTCTAAGGCAAACACATGGAAGTCGAGCAGCACTACCTTGCCCTTCAAGTCTGTCAGGTGGCGCACCTGACCTTTATTGTCTGTCAGGGCAATGTCGAGCACGCCAGCCTCCGTCACCTTACTGGCATCGATGGTCTGATTCTGACGCTCTTTCACGATACGCTGGTTCTTCATGCCTTCAATGGCAATGTTATGCAGGTTCTGTCCGCGTTCGGCATGGGGGTAGTAGGTGTCCCAACTGGTGGCCACTGCGGCAAAAACCTTGATGTCGTCCTGATTACTGCGAGGATTGAAGAGCAACCAGTTGCCCAGTGTCTGGAACAGGGCGAAATAACTGTATGCCTTCATCGGCTCCTTGAAGATGTAGTTGGTCTTGATGTCCTGTTTGTAGGAGTCGATGATTTTCAGGATGCTGTCATTGGCCTCGTCCACGCCCAACTCGGTGTTCTGCTGGATGGCCATCGCTTGCTTGTGAAGGTCAATTTGCTTCAAAGCCAGTTCCTTGATTTTCTTGCAGTTGTCAGAGCCGCTTACCTCATAGTCGGTGGCCATCTGTGGATATTGGGCCTGGATGGTGACGGTCTCTGTAGAGTCGATACTGACATTGATAATCTGGTCATAGATCCTCAGACGGTAAAACTCCGGAGCAGCAGGGGCGGACTCACTGAAAGAAAACTGACCGTCCTCGCCCAGTTTCACGGAGTCGAGCACATTCACCTGCTCAATACCTACGTTCTCGAAGTAGAGCACGGAGTCCTTGGCATTGGCAATCTGACCCTCTACATGGAATTTGTTGTTGTCGCATGAGGCGATGGTTGTTGCAGCCAAAATGACGGCGGCTGCCTTCCAAATATGTTTCATATTTATTCCTTTTTTCGATTTGCGTGTGCAAAGGTACGAAAAAGAAATGAAAAGTGAAAAGTGAAAAGTGAAAAATTGAAAAATATTCCAGATTTCTTCGTTTTTTAATATAATAATGTGTAACTTTGCGCCGTTTTTAGCGACCCTCAGCGTATGGGTCGCACTGAAGTTTTTTATTTTTAGATGTTTTAAACAAGATGAACGTAATTACAAAGACCATTCAACTGGCTGATGGAAGAACCATCACCATTGAAACCGGGAAAGTGGCAAAACAGACCGATGGCGCTGTCATGCTGAAGATGAACAACACCGTACTCCTGGCCACTGTTTGTGCCGCAAAAGATGCAGTTCCCGGAACAGATTTCATGCCGCTGCAGGTAGACTATCGCGAACAGTATAGCGCAGCAGGCCGTTTTCCTGGCGGATTCACTAAGCGCGAAGGCAAAGCCTCAGACAATGAAATCCTCACATCACGACTGGTGGACCGTGTGCTTCGTCCACTGTTTCCAAGTAACTATCACGCAGAAGTATTCGTAAACGTCATGCTGCTCAGCGCCGACGGTGTTGACCAGCCCGATGCACTTGCCGGCTTCGCTGCCTCTGCAGCCCTGGCTTGCTCGGATATACCTTTCGAGTGCCCTATCTCGGAAGTTCGCGTTGCACGCATCAATGGTGAGTATGTGATTGATCCTACCTTCGAGCAGATGAAGGAGGCCGACATGGATATCATGGTCGGTGCCTCTGCTGAGAACATCATGATGGTGGAGGGTGAGATGAAGGAGGTCAGCGAGCAGGATCTGCTGGGTGCCCTCAAGGCTGCGATGGATGCCATCAAACCCATGTGTGAACTCCAGACTGAACTCTCCAAGGAACTCGGTAAGGATGTGAAGCGCGAGTACGACCACGAGGTCAATGATGAGGCCCTCCGCGAGCAGATGAACAAGGAGTGCTATCAGCCCGCCTACGATGTGACCAAGCAGGCCCTCGAGAAGCAGGAGCGTGCTGATGCCTTCGAGAAGATTCTCGAGGATTTCAAGGAGAAGTATTTCGAGGCTCATCCCGAGATCACTGCTGATTCAGAGATCACCAAGGACGAGTATGAGGCTATGATGGAACGTTACTACCACGATGTGGAGCGCGACGCCATGCGCCGTTGCATCCTCGACGAGGGTATCCGTCTCGATGGTCGTAAGACCACCGATATCCGTCCCATCTGGTGCGAGGTATCTCCATTGCCCATGCCTCACGGAAGTGCGATCTTCACCCGTGGTGAGACACAGTCACTGAGTACCTGTACGCTCGGCACGAAACTTGACGAGAAACTCGTTGACGATGTGTTGGAGCATGGTTATATGAAATTCCTGTTGCACTATAACTTCCCACCGTTCTGTACAGGTGAGGCCAAGGCTCAGCGTGGCGTAGGTCGTCGTGAGATTGGTCACGGACACCTCGCATGGCGCGGTCTGAAGGGGCAGATTCCTGAGGACTTCCCTTACACCGTTCGTCTGGTGTCTCAGATTCTCGAGTCTAACGGTTCTTCTTCGATGGCTACTGTCTGTGCTGGTACCCTCGCCCTGATGGATGCCGGTGTACCCATGAAGAAGCCTGTCTCTGGTATCGCCATGGGTCTGATTAAGAATCCTGGTGAAGAGAAATATGCTGTATTGAGCGATATCCTCGGCGATGAGGACCACTTGGGCGACATGGACTTCAAGACCACTGGTACAAAGGACGGTCTGACAGCCACGCAGATGGATATCAAGTGCGACGGTCTGTCGTTCGAGATTCTGGAGAAGGCTCTCATGCAGGCCAAGGCTGGTCGTGAGTATATCCTCGGCAAACTGACTGAGACCATCGCTGAGCCTCGTGCAGAACTGAAACCTCAGGTACCACGTATCGAGGCATTCGATATTCCCAAGGAGTTTATTGGTGCCGTCATTGGCCCTGGTGGCAAGATTATCCAGCAGATGCAGGAGGATACGGGTGCTACCATCACAATTGATGAGGCCGATGGTGTAGGTCATGTTCAGGTGAGTGCTCCTGACAAGGCCAGCATCGACGCTGCCATTGCCAAGATCAAGGCCATCGTGGCAATCCCTGAAGTGGGCGAGGTCTATGACGGTGTGGTTCGCAGTATCATGCCTTACGGTTGCTTCGTGGAGATCATGCCGGGCAAGGATGGACTGCTCCATATCTCAGAGATCGACTGGAAGCGCCTCGAGACTGTCGAGGAGGCTGGTATCAAGGAGGGTGACCATATTCAGGTGAAACTCCTTGAGATCGATCCTAAGACTGGTAAGTATAAACTCAGTCACCGTGTGCTGATTGAGAAGCCTGCCGACTATGTAGAGCCTCAGCAGCGTCGCCGTGAGCGCCCTGAGCGCCCTGAACGAGGAGAGCGTCGTGACCGCCGTCCGGATCGTGGAGATCGTCGTGAGCGTCATGGTGACCGTGAGCGCCGTCCGCGTCCTGAACAGGAGCAGCAAGAGGCTCCTCAGACTCCACAAGAGAATCAGGAAACGAAAGATTTAGGGGATTCTCTCGACCACATGGACTTCTAAATAAAATTCCCCCTCCCCGCAATGGGGAGGGGATTTTTCAATCCGTATAATCCGTAAAATCGTGTTGAAAAAAAATATCGCAATCTTTGTTTCAGGCAGCGGTAGCAACTGCGAAAACCTTATCCGCTATTTCCAGGGTTCTGAGCATATTGCCACCCCATTGGTCATCAGCAACAAGCCCGATGCCTACGCGCTCGTGCGTGCATATAAATTAGGTATACCCGCTGCCGTCGTCTCCAAGGCAGAACTGAACAATCCCGAGGTCATGCTCCCTCTGCTCCACAAGTACGACATCCATTTCATCGTCCTTGCGGGTTTCCTGCCGATGATTCCTGACTTCCTGATTGCTGCCTATCCTCATAAGATAGTGAACCTCCATCCCGCCCTGCTTCCCAAATACGGCGGCAAAGGCATGTGGGGACATCACGTCCACGAGGCCGTCAAGGCTGCTGGAGAGACAGAGACGGGTATGACGGTGCATTTTGTCACTCCCGTCTGCGATGCCGGGGAGATTATTGCGCAGTACAAGGTAGCCATATCCCCTGATGACACTGTCGATGACATCGCTGAAAAAGAGCATCAACTGGAGATGGAATATTTCCCGAAGGTAGTCGAGAAAGTGTGTCTGGAAGCACAGATATAGGACAAATAAAGGCAAAAAGTAACTTTTTTCAAAAAAAGTCCCGAAAAAGTTTGGTGGATTCAAAAATTCGCCGTACCTTTGCACCCGCTTAATAGCAAAACCTGCTTCAGTAGCTCAGTTGGTTAGAGCACCTGACTGTTAATCAGGGGGTCGTTGGTTCAAGCCCATCCTGAAGCGCGAAAGAAATCAAGGAGTTAGAGAAATCTAACTCCTTTTTTCATGTTCAGATTTTAGGCAGGGAACACCACGGGGACACGCAGTTGTTGGTTTGAGCATCAAAACACCAAAAATTGTGCGTAAATCAGCGGAATCTCAAAAAAAATGATAGATTCCGCTGGTTTAAGCACATTTTTTATTATCTTTGCACCAAAATTCTAAGATTATGCTGATAGGAAGAGACAACGAAAGAAAAATACTGCAAGACGCGCTTACTGATGAGTATTCTCAGTTTATAGCGGTCTATGGCCGTCGCCGTGTTGGCAAGACTTTCCTGATAAGGGAGTCATACGACTATCATTTTACGTTCCAGTTCACTGGAGCGGCTAAGATCCCAGCCAGGAAGCAGCTGGCTCGTTTCCGCATGGCACTGAAGGAGCATGGGCTGACGGATATGCCGCCAATATTCTCCAATTGGATAATCGCATTCTCTGAACTGAAGCGATTTATCACCCTTCAGCCAGAAGGTAAAAAAATCATCTTCCTTGACGAACTGCCCTGGATGGATGCCCCTCGCTCTGGTTTTCTTTCTGAACTGGAATCGTTCTGGAACGGATGGGCATCGGCCAGAAAGGACATCGTATTCGTAGTGTGCGGCAGTGCTACATCTTGGATGGTCAAGAAGATTATCAAGAATAAGGGTGGACTGCATAACAGGCTCACTCATAGAATAGCCCTGAAGCCTTTCTCTCTCCGTCTGTGCGAAGAGTTGATGGCATCTCGTGGTATCGAGATGACACGCAAGCAGATACTGAACGGATATATGATATTCGGTGGAGTACCCTACTATTGGAGTCTGCTGCAAAAGGGAGCCAGTCTCTCGCAAGAGGTTGACCGTCTGATTTTCTCCAAGGAGGGAGATATGTATGATGAGTTTAGTATGCTCTATGCAGCACTCTTTAAGAAACCAGAGCCATACATCAAGGTAATCAGTCTTTTGGCTGGAAAGAAAGAGGGTATGACTAGACTGGAGCTTATTGAGGAAGGAGGATTGGAAGATAATGGAAAACTGACAGACCTGTTGAACGATCTGGAATGGTGTGGTTTCATCCGTGGTTACTCCGTCATTGGCAAACAAACAAAGGATGAGATATTTCAACTCATCGACCATTACACACTCTTCTACTATGAGTATATCAATGGAAAACGGCACGGCATAAATTTCTGGCAGGCGACGGAGGGAACGCCCCGATATTACAACTGGTGTGGCCGTGCCTTCGAGCGCGTCTGCCTCTGTCATACTGACCAGATAAAACAGAAACTTGGTATTAGCGGAATTCTGACAGAGGAATACGCATGGCGATACATTCCCAAGAAGAAAAAGGAGGATGAAGAACCTGCAGTGGCAAAAGGTAAGAGGAAAAAGGAAGGTTGCCAGGTAGATTTATTGATAGACCGAAGTGACGGTATTATCGACCTCTGTGAAATGAAGTACCATGAGGGTAAGTTTACTATTTCGGAATCTTACCAAGAGGACTTGAACAACAGGAAGAATATCTTTAAAGAGGCATCCAAGACCCAAAAAGCCGTGCATAATATCATGGTCACAACCGATGGTCTTGCACACAATGCCTATTCCAAGGAAATACAGAATGAAGTGTGCTTAGGAGACTTGTTCCTTTAGCATAAGAACAAGAAATGTACTCAAACCAGCGGAATCTACCGAAATTTTATAGATTCCGCTGATTTACGCGCAATTTTATAGAGCCTTATGCCTCCATCGCTGCTGCCTGGAATAGCTCTATGCCAAGACCCTCTTCAATCTCTGAGATTGTCTTGAACGAGAAGTTCACCTTGCCGGAAAGGATCTTGCTCACATACTGAGGGCTGACTCCCAACTTCTCAGCAACATCGTTACGGGAAAGCCCTTATCGGGAACTGCTTGCCTGAAAATTCAGGCGCATTTTCTAACCCTTGTGATGACCTCCCCGTTTTCCCAGTCAGACCTTGCGCCTTGAGGTAACGACTGACAGTCCCATCGACAAGATGCGCGAAATTGCAAAATAGTCTGCGGCTCGACTCTCAAAATATGCAATAATTGTTTCAAAATATGCAAAAACTGAGTGCATCAGGATTTCGCAGCATCGTTATTGGGGGAATTTTGCTATCTTTGCAAAAACAAAAGATGTCCATAAAATCCGTATCATAGCATGAATAAAAGGTGTACACCTATTTTAATATTTAACCCCCAAAAGAAATATTAGTATTGAAAAAGATTGTGTTATTATCCTTGGCCCTTTTGGTGGTAAGTGCAACCCTTGCGGCCCAGCAGAAGTCTACGGTCCAAGAGAAACAGCAACAGCCCTCGGAGCAGGAGATGGCAATGGTGCAGCGCATAAATGAGGCACAGATGAGTGGTGGCGACTCGGACTTCTACGAGGCGCAACAGGCGTATATTGATTATTTAGAGAGTCGTCAAGAATGGGATAAATACTATCGTACTTGGTTGAATCGCGTGATATATGAGGTGAACCATAAGCGTTTCCATCGTGCCTTTGCTGAGATTCATTACATCACTGAGCACATTAAAGAGTTTCATCAGGAACAGTATCTCTACATCCCGAATATGGGTCTGGGCTTCTTCTATAATGGTAGTAACCTGCCAGAAATGGGTGAGAAGTTCTTCCGGCGTGCTTTGCAGGGCATTGATGTAAAGAAAGAGCCTGTGGCAGTGTTCAATGTCTACCTCTCGCTGGCGCAGTCGCTCAGTTTCAAGCGCCCTGCCGAGGCTATGGCATGTCTTGACAGCCTGCCGCAGCAGATGCTCGCAAACCCGATGTATGAGAGCGGTGTGTTAGGTTATCGCTGTATCATCGCCAACAAGATGGGCGACCGGGAGGCTTTCTACCGCTATTTCGCAAAGTATGACAGCATCCGCCAGAATCTGCCTGCACAGTTTAATGCGGCCAACCTGCAACAGGTGATGGTGTGCCACCACCTCATGCAGAACGACTATCGGCAGGCTCTTGCCTGGTGCGATTCCCTCGATGTGCCACTGGTGGCTACAGAGTTGCGCATCAACGTCTATGAGCAGATGGGCGACTGGGAGCGGGCCTTTCGTGGCTCGCAGTTAAAAGACAGTCTTGTTCATGCCGATGAGCGTGAAACATTGGAGTTACAATTTGCAGATATGGCGCATGATATTGACTTGCTTCAGGCTGAGCAGGACAAAGCCGAGATGCAACGTATACAGTTGGTGATAGTTGGTGTGATGGCTGTGGCCATCATCGCGCTGCTCATCGGTATGCTCGTCTATCGCCATAGGAAAAACCGCCGGTTGAAGGAGCAATTCCTGATGTTGCAGGAGGCTCGTCGCAGCACTGAGGCAGGGCAGGCCATCCGCCGCGCCTTTGTCAGTACGATTCAGCAGAAACTGAAGTCGCCCATCAACGTGCTGATGGGTTATGCCCGCATTTTCAACAACCCGTCATTCCTCTTGAAACCTGAGGAACGTCCCAAGCGTTACAACGACATCCTTGCTGCCGCTCGAAACATAGAGTCGCTGATAGACCCTGTGCTCGACTCTTTTGCTCAGGGAACAACAGGTATCACTGATGAGGAGAGGAATATCTGTATGGAAGCACTCCGTTCACCGCTGCTTACACTGATGAGCACAACAGAGATTATCATTGATGGGCACGGGCAGATACCCCGAGATGAATATATTCAACTACGCGCTATCGTGTGCCATAATGCCTACCATGTGGCCACCTCTACTCATCAACTTATCCTGTTCAGTCTCTATGGCGATGACATCCCGACACCTAAGCAAGACAGAGCAGAACTGAATGAAATAGTACGCTCCATCCTGAATAGTTACGACCACCACCCATCGGCCATATCTAATATCGATAAGGACCTCAATGTGACCACAGCGTTCAAGACCGATGTGGCAGACGACGTGATTGTTTATGTCAGCCCACTATTGCAGGATCTGTTGAACTGTCTGCTTAACAATGCTGACAAGTATGCTACCGGTGGTACTGTGCTAGTAGGTTGTCATGACGATGGCGATGGCACCTACTCCATATCCGTCACCAACGAAGGTCCCGTCATCCCCGCTAATGTTGCAGAGCGCATCTTCGAACCCTTCGTCCGCCTCTCTTCCGACGAGCGTAGCCTTGGCATAGGCCTGCCTTTGGCTCGCCACCTCGCGATATCAATGGGTTACAACATCACCCTCGATCTGGAATATACCAACGGAGCCCGTTTTGTTGTCACGGGTATCTGACTTTACGGCTTATCCTAATTATGCGTCGATGTTGGCGTAGGTGGCGTTCTTCTCAATAAACTGGCGGCGAGGCTCTACGTCGTCGCCCATCAGCATGGAGAATATCTCGTCGGCCTCGGCGGCATTCTCGATGGTGACCTGTTTCAACAGGCGATTCTCAGGATTCATGGTGGTCTCCCACAACTGCTCGGGGTTCATCTCACCCAGACCTTTGTAGCGCTGGGTGTGGAGGGCTGTGGCGTTCTCGTCGCCTGCCACGTACTTGTCGATGAAGGCCTGGCGCTGCTGCTCGGTGTAGCAGTACTCAGAGAACTTCTTATACGTACACTTGTAGAGTGGGGGGGTAGCGATATACAGATGCCCGCCCTGGATGACCTGTGGCATGAAACGGTAGAAGAGCGTCATGATGAGTGTGTCGATGTGTGAGCCATCGACGTCGGCATCGGTCATGATAATGATCTTGTCGTAGCGCAGTTTTTCGATGTTAGCCTCGCGGTCGCCTTCACCCTCGACACCGAAACGTACGCCAATCGACTGGATGATGTTCATCACCGACTCGGCCTCGAACACACGGTGCCACTGTACTTTCTCTACGTTCAGAATCTTTCCGCGCAATGGTAGGATGGCCTGGAAATGACGGTCACGGCCCTGTTTGGCAGAGCCACCGGCAGAGTCACCCTCGACGAGGAAGATCTCGCAGACCTTCGGGTCTTTCTCGGAGCAGTCGGCGAGTTTGCCAGGCAGGCCACCTCCTGTCATCGGGTTCTTGCGCTGCACGCTCTCACGGGCCTTACGGGCGGCGATACGGGCGGTGGCTGCAAGAACGACCTTGTCGCAGATCATCTTGGCCTCCTTCGGATGCTCCTCCAGATAGTTGGCCAAAGCCTCTCCTACGGCCTGCTGGACGGCACCAGCAACTTCAGAGTTGCCGAGTTTGGTCTTGGTCTGTCCTTCGAACTGGGGCTCGGCAACCTTGATGCTAATCACTGCTGTAAGGCCCTCGCGGAAGTCCTCGGGTGCAATCTCAATCTTGGCTTTTTCAATCTGCTTGGAGATCTGTGGGTCGCTATCTGCATATTTCTTTAAGGTACGTGTGAGGGCGGCACGGAAACCGGCCAGATGGGTACCTCCCTCAATCGTATTGATATTGTTCACGTAGGAGTGTATGTTTTCTGAGTAGTCTGTGTTGTACATTACAGCCACCTCGATGGGAATGCCCTGCTTTTCGGTTTTCAGGTAGATGACATCATCTACGAGATGCGTGCGGTGACGATCCACATAGCGCACGAACTCTTTCAGACCGTCCTTGGCATGGAACACCTCAGGCTGTCTCAGGTTGCCCTCTTCATCGGGACGCAGGTCGGTGAGCGTGATGGTGATGCCTGCATTCAGGTAGGCCAGTTCACGCATACGGCGGGCGATGATGTCGTATTTGTATTCTGTGGTGGTGAAGATGGTACTGTCTGGCCAGAACTGCTGACGGGTACCCGTCTTGTCGGTATCGCCCACGATTTTCACGTCGTAGAGGGGTTTGCCCTTCTCGTATTCCTGCTGGTAGATATGCCCGTTGCGGAACACCTGTGACATCATACGGGTAGAAAGGGCGTTCACACAGGATACACCCACACCGTGCAGACCACCAGACACCTTATAGGAGCCCTTGTCGAACTTACCACCCGCATGGAGCACTGTCATCACGACTTCCAAGGCACTCTTGTGCATCTTTTCGTGCTCGTCGACTGGGATGCCTCGTCCGTTGTCCTGCACGGTGATGCTGTTGTCTTCATTGATGGTTACCTCGATATGTGTACAGAATCCTGCCATCGCCTCGTCGATAGAGTTGTCGACGGTCTCGTTGACTAGATGGTGGAGTCCTTTCTCACTGATGTCACCGATATACATGGCAGGGCGCTTGCGCACAGCCTCCAAACCTTCGAGCACTTGGATGTTACTCGCGGAATAATTCTGTTCCTGATTCAGTTGTTCGTCTGTCATTTTATACTCATTTTTCTGATTTTCCGTGCAAAGGTAAGAAAAAAAAATCAGATAAACTATGTTTATCTGCTAAAAAACAATAAAAAAGAAAGCCGCAGTCCAGAATAGGGCTGCGGCTTTCTATTGTTGTTGCTGTTTTTTACAATTTGTTGATGTGCTGAGCAAGGCTTGATTTGAGGTTTGCGGCCTTGTTCTTATGGATGATGTTTGTCTTGGCCAGTTTGTCCAGCATCTTCTGCACCTTCGGGTACAGGGCTACAGCCTCTTCCTTGTTAGTCATAGCGCGTAGTTTGCGCACAGCGTTACGCATCGTTTTTGCGTAGTAATGGTTGTGAAGCGCCCTCTTCTCTGTTTGGCGTATTCTCTTCACGGATGATTTGTGATTTGCCATTTTTAATTTTAAATTGTTTAAATGTTAATGTTAAAGCTTGTGGGTCTTACATCATAACGACCGCCCTGGGCAACCCCCTTAGGAGTTTCCGTCACCTTATCCCAGTTGTCTGGTAGCACTTGGCTGTGCAGATGGCGGATTTAATGTTGGTAGTCCGTAGGAGAGTCGAACTCCTCTTTAGAGAATGAAAATCTCTCGTCCTAACCGATAGACGAACGGACCGAAGCCATAAAAGCGGGTGCAAAGGTACTGCTATTTTTCCATTCCACCAAATTTTCTTAAGAAAAAATGTCTTATTGCTTGAAAAAATGTGCATTATGCATGATTTATTATGCATTATTTTGTATCTTTGCACCCGTATGCTGACCAAGACACAGGCTATTGTGCTGCATTCAATCAAGTATGGCGAGACACGACTTATCGTCGATATGTTCACCAGAGCCTACGGTAGACTCTCGTTTATCGTCAGCCTGCCCAAATCCCCTAGGTCAAAGGTCAAGAAGCAGTATTTCCAACCATTGACGATGCTTGAGATTGAGGCGGATGTGCGCCCTAAGGTGCAGTTGCAGAAGGTTCGGGATGTGCGGTTGTCAGGGCCTTTCTCCAGTATCCCTTTTAATCCGTATAAACTCTCTATCTCTTTATTTGTAGCAGAGTTTCTTTATCATGCCTTGCGTGGGGAACAGCAGAATGTACCACTTTTCGACTATGTAGCCTCAAGCATCCTGTGGCTTGATGCCCAGCAAACTAACTTTGCCAATTTCCATTTGGTCTTTCTTATGAGAATGAGCCGGTTCTTGGGCTTCTATCCAAATCTCGACAACTATGCGCCTGGTGACTATTTTGACCTTCGCGAGAGTGTATTCCTTCCCAGCCCGCCTGTCCATCGCGAGTTCTTGATGCCACAGGAGGCGGAAAAGGTACAGTTGATGATGCGCATGGATTTTCCTACGATGCACCTGTTCCAGATGTCACATGCAGCGCGCAATCGTCTTCTGGAGGTGGCACTCGTCTATTATCGCCTACATCTGCCCGATTTCCCGGAACTGAAGTCCGTTGGTGTTCTTCAGGAACTATTTTTGTGATGGAGTGGTGATGCCTGCGGTGGATACCTTGAGGCGTGTCTGCTTGCCGTTGTTGTAGAAGGTGGCTGTGAAGCGACCTTCGGCATCAGGACGGGCATTGGGATTCCAGTATAGTGTGCGGCGGTGATCTTGCAGGTCGGAAGGCAAGGGACGCTGACTGTAGTCAGGGTGATAGAAGTCATCGGGCTCGTACATGCCGTCGAGAATATAACGGCGATCGCGGTAGGTATAGCGTTTCCCGTCATCGGGCAGTAGCATGTAGTCGAGGGTGACATCTGCCACTGTGCTCTGCATCTCCACATGCTTGTCCTCGTTGCGCAGTTCGAAGTCGGTATAGAGCCTGATCTGGTTCTGGCGGTTTAGTTTGATTTCGTTGAAGACAAGTTGTTCGCTTTTGAACTGTTCTGTGACAGTGGGTCCTGGATCGTAGTTGCGGTAGAAGACGTAGGGCCTATAAACCTGGTCGTTGAGCCGCGCCATAACCTGCATACGGCGGTCGCTGTTGTAATTGCCTAAGAGAGCCATACTCACCTGGATAGGAAACATTTTGGCATTGTACATGCCGTAAGAGAGTCCACGGTCCGTGACGAGATTGTAGAGGTCGTAGGTATCGAAGACATAGGCGGGCTTCGAGTAGTCGATGCTGCGCCTGCCACGATGCTTGTGGCCTTTCACCTGAATGTCTTTGAGGGTCTGGTCCATCTTCGAGAGTCGGGCGGTGTCTGCTATGGTATAGTCGTCGAAGGCAGTGCCATCAGCAATCTCTGGCAGGTGACACTGGTAATAGTCATATTTGTCGGCGAAGACGGGATAGAAGATATCGCGCTTCACGTAGAAGTCTGGGAAGGCCGTCTCGTCGAGCATACGGTTCTGACGCTTCTGCTTCTTCTTGTCACTGAGGTCGGCCTTTCTGGCCTTGAGGAAGAGAATGGCATTGCCGTAGTAGGGCGGGATGGAGAATGAGAAGCGACCCATCGAGTCGGTGGACAATTCGATGGTTGCGATGTCGTCCTCAAAGACGAGTTCACTTTCCACAATCACCATCTTGTGCAGGTTCTTGCGGTCGATACCGAAATAGGGGTCGATGGCACTCGTGGGGTTTTCGGTATCCTCCACATAGATGGCTGTGCCCACCTGTTCCACCTGTAGGGTACCGTTCTGTGTCTGGGCCACAAGACCGTCGGGTGTGGTGGCCTGATAGCGGTCCATGCCCTGCACTTTCTCTTCACCTTGCTCCTGTTCGATGGTGGAGGTATTCGCTTCCTCAGCACTTGGGACGTAGCCGAAGATACCTTGAGGCCAATAAGGCAGTTCTTCGGGCAGGATATCGAGGGAGTTAGGCACGGGATAGACGGCTCCTTCGATAGTCATTGTCTTTTCGGGTTGATAGCGCAGGGGGGTGTTGCTGGTGATCTCGTTGTAATCGTAGCGCCGCCATCCCTGTACCATCATCAGCAGGTCGAGGGCGCGCCTATGTGTCTGGTCATCGGATTCAAAGTAATAGTCCGGGTAAGCGATGAAACCCTTCAGTTCGCTGGAGAGCAGAAGGTCAGTGACGATGTTGCCCGTGTCGTAGGTCGGGTCCTCGTGGGCACCGTCACGCACGGAGATGGATATAGGTCCAGTGCCTGGGGGTGCCTGGAACTGCAAGTTGACCGCCTCGAAGGGCTGGTACTCACTCTGCATACCGCTGACGGTGATGGGATTCAGGTCGTAGTCGTGGTGATTGACGAAAAACAAACGGTCTGCCAACAGATGTCCTTCTTCATCGAATACCAGTAGGTCGTTGACACCTGTGGGCAGTATCGACTGGTCGATGGTGACGCGTCCATTGCCCTTGATAGTCTGGAACGACTTGAGCACCCCCCTACAGAGTACCGCCACCCCGTAGTCGCGGTCGGCGGGGAGTCCCTGTAGTGTGATATCTGCAGTAGTGGATTGGGGTGAGGTCTCTACATGCAGGGCGCAGCCTGTGCGCTCTGGCTTTGGCAGGTCGAAGTAGTAGGTCTTACCATGATATGTAAACGAGGCTTCTGCGTCCTTGCCCTCAGGCACGGTCAGGAAGAACAGACCTTTGCCCTGATGCTCTGTGCGGATGGTCTGGCTGTTGTCGCCTATTGTCACCTGTCCGCTGATGTCGATATGCTCACCCTCCTCGTTGACCACCTCAAAGGCGACGGCGCAACGGGTGCCTGCCAACAGATGACCACCCTCGGGATAGAAGCGCACCTCCAGTTTCGCTTTCAGTTCCTTCTCAATCCTGGTCTTGGGTCTGTTGACGATGTATTTCTGACTGTAGTCACCTGTGGAGTCAGGACGCTCATAGACGGGAAACACGCGACTATACACCGTTCCAAATTGCCGGAAGAAGTCGCGTGCCATGTCCTTGTTATAAAAATACTCGCGGTCCTTGCGCCCGTAAGGATGTTCCGTCACACAGAAATTGAGCATCCACCGCGTGTAGGCACGTATCTCGTAGTAGCCCGAATAGAGTGAGTCCATCAACACGAAGTTGCCGTCGCTATAACCGTCGGGTGACACGATGATGTTCTCGCGCTTCACCACCAGTCCGTCAGGTGAGAGCAGTTCCACATAGAGGATGCGACTCATGTCGCTATATATCAGACTGTCGGCCCGTACTACATACGACTTGTACCAGATGGTGTCGCCTTTGTAGTAACAAGTGTTGTCAAGATGCAGGTAGACTTTTTCCTGTACTGGTGCCTGCTCTAGCATCTGGCGTATGTTGTCCAACCGTGTTTGTGCCCCCGCCGGATCCACCAGCGTGACAAGCATCATCAAAGTCATTATGATTTTTTTCATATTCGTTTTGCTTATGCCTTACTTGATTTTTATGCCGAGGACATAGAAATGCGGAATGGACTTCACAATGTCCGATGAAAGATCGGGCTTGATGACGCTCTCGCCGCAGAAGCGGCTAACACCTGTCTCTGGTTCATACCAATAGGAGCCATACAAAATGAGTGGGACGAATTCCCCTTTCTCGAAAGGCGGGACAAGTTCAAAAGGACGCGACTCGTAACTATACCTGCTTTTGGTTGGCTCCTCGGGTGCATAAATCGCCCTTAGGCTAAGCCGTCCGTTGAAACCTCTCCCCTCGGAGAAATTGAAAGTGTAAATGGCTGTCGAGTCATTTCCTGACGGCGCAAAGCCGATGACCAGTTTCTCACTGAAGTTCATGGAAAAACTGAAACCGAGCACATCCTTCGGCTCTTCGCCCTTCACATATTCCATAACTACTGGTTCAGCCTGAGCACCGTTAAAGTCCTTTGTGTCGAAACTGTAAGCCATATAACCCTGCGCTTTGAGGAGCGGCAGATAATCGTTAAGCGAAGGCTCAACCGACTTTAACTCCTGTGCCTGTCCGGTAAGGAAGGCACAGGAGAGGAGGATGGTAATGATATGCCTGATCATTCGTTTGTCCTTTTTCGTTTTCGCCTGCAAAGTTACGAACTTTTCCCGAAAAACAACATACCCTACAGACTTTATTTCTCCTTGGTCGTGATAAGCAATCTGTCCTTAGGGTGCTCGCTGTCCTTAGCGACATACTCTATGCTCTTGATGGGGTTTAGGGGAGATTTCTTCTCCTTCATATCCTTTACGGAAACGGGTACCCCATCGATTTCATAATCGAAATGCTCAGGATCATTGATCATGATATTCCCAATGGCTCTTGACAATTGATTATCAGTAGGAAGTTCAAACAGATATCTTTTCACTTCCTTACCGTTGACGATGAGTCTGCCGTTCTCGTCGATTCCTGTCATTCCCTCAGCGGACTCTGCTGGCGTGTCGGTACCCTTGACATTAGTTGCTTCTTTGTTACCCAGACGGAAAGAGACAGGTACTGAATATTTCACACGGACTGCTTGACCATTTTGTTTGCCAGGCATCCAGTTAGGCATAGCACTAACCACACGGAGAGCTTCCTCATCAAGGGAAGAATACGTCGGCTTCGCCACTTTTGCGTTGCTGATACTACCGTCTTTCTCAACAATAAAACTGACAATGACACGTCCCTGAGTGCCAGCCTCTCTTGCATCTTCAGGGTAACGGATATTGCTGCTTAGATATTGCATCAGTCCCGCCATACCGCCAGGGAATTGCGGTGCCTCATCCACCTTGTCGAAGACATCAGGCTGACTGATCTGCTCATTATATATTTCCTTCTGATGCTTGACGGTGGTGATAATCAGTGCACCATACTTGGCTTTTTCACCGTATGAACTGATGGCAGCCTCTTCTCTCATCGTACCCACACTGGCGACTGCATCTCTGGGGAGAGCCCGCACCTGTTCTATTGTGGCAATCTTGCCATCAACGATGAGCAACGGTTCTTCTCCTTTCTTTTTGGTATTGAGCATAATGACAGCCACATTCGGCTCTGTCTCTTGCAATTCGGCAGTGTAACTTTGCAATTGTTCAGCCGTTGCAGTCTTGTCTTGCTCAACCACCTGAATGGTCTGGTTGCCGCCAGTCTTGATGGTGGCATCTTTCTTGCCTTTCTTCACGGGCACCTGTTTCTGGGGCTCGTCATTCTTATAGACCACGTCAGTGACGGTCTCTGCATTGAGGGCGAGGGTGACGCCCACGATAGGTAGTAGGGCCAACAACTTCAAAGAGTTGCGGCGTGGAGATTTATTAACTAACATCATATTAATTCTCTTTTTGATGGTGCTGTTGTTGATGCCGTTGGCGAGGATACAGGCCTTTGTACCCGTCGCCTTCCGCATCAGTAATTGGATGTATTGGCTCACGTCTGAACCTGACGAGAGGACGGATGCATCGGCTTCATACTCATGGATGGTTCGCAGGTCGCGACGCAGGAGCCATACCACAGGGTTGAACCATTGCAGGGCCGTAAGCACTTCGACGAAGACGATATCCCAACTGTGATGCAGTAGGATGTGTCCCCGTTCGTGGGCAAGTATCGAAGGGTTGCGCTCCTCGTAGTCAATCCGGCTTAACACGATGGTGTGCATCCATGAGAACGGTGCGACGGGCAGGTCGACAACTGCCAGTGTCACGCCATCCTCCAACGAATGTTGCTCACTATCCTTAATCATTCGGCGCAATTGCCGATAACTTTTCGCGATATATAGTGATCGGCAGAAAAGGCCGATGATGAAAATAGCAAAGATGACGGATGAAGAATCAAGGGGACTGGTCGCGTGATTGTGGTCTTTGACCCAGTCATGGACCTGTCCCTCTGATTCTCCCAATTCTGTGATCACCAGTTCGGCAGTATCTACCACCGGTATCTGCTCAACCTCTACCGTTTTATGCAGCGTGATGACGCACAGAGGCAAGACCAGCGAGAGCAGAATGGACGACAGCAATACGATACGGTTCAGTCGATGCATCGTTTCACGCTCCATCAATAGCCGATAGCAGAAATAAAACACGGCTATCAATACGGCTACCTTTAAATCGTAGATCAGAAACTCAGCCATTACTTACGGTGCTTTAGGATTTCCATAATCTCACTGACCTCTTCATCGCTTAACTGCTCGTCCTTGGCAAAGAAAGAAACGAGCGATGCAAACGAGCCGCCAAAGAATGTGTTCTGCACCTCTTTCATATAGGCGCGCGTATATTCCTCTTTGCTGATGGTTGTACTGAAGAGCTGGGCTTTTCCATGTTTCTCCGAACTGACAAATCCCTTATCCTTTAAAATCTTGAGGAACGTCAACAGGGTGGTCAGGGCCGGCTTAGGCTCTGGGTATTTCTCCATAATCTCCGACGAATAGCCCTTGCTCTCTGGTAACGACCAGAGTATATTCATCACTTGTGTCTCAGTTTTGGTCAATTGCTTTTTCTCTTCCATATTCTAAACTTTTAGAGTTTCTGGTGGCAAATATACTCTAAACTTTTAGAATTTCCAAATATTTTCTCTAATTCTTTAGAATATTAACAAGAATTAAGGGAAACATAAAGACTGGGACAGACTTCTGATGGAATGGTTCGTATTCACATCAAAGGCCTGGCCCAGCAATTGTTGTCTCCGTAATTGATTACATAAACTTGATGGTTCCCTGTACAGGCTCCGTTGGAGCCTGAGTAGTCTCTGCAGGTTCGTCGCCAGTAGCCTGTGAGTTGATACTGTCAAGTACCTCACGGGTGCGCTTATAAGTAGGTGTGGACTCAACGGCGGAGATGACATCATCATTGTCGAGATCTTCTAAACGGAAGAGATAGATGTTCGGACGACGTTTGTAGCGCTTGGCGGTGCTGTCGCCACCATAGTAACGGTTGCGGCGGTCCTGCCGCTCTACGGCTTTAGCCTGTTCCTCGGCAATGCGGTTGATGTCGTCTTGGGTATGTTTCTTCATGTGGGCATCCATACCGTCGACACTCTCGATGCCGAATCCTGTGGCCAGAATAGTGACCTTCACCTTCTTGCCGAGTTCCGGATCGGTAGCCAGACCCCATTTGATCTCGAAGTCGTTGCCGAACTTCGCCATGAAGTCATTTACATCATTCATTTCCTCCATCATCAGTGACTGCTGGCCGTCCTTTGCACCGGCGAAGGAGATGCTGAGCAGGATCTTCTTGGAGTTGAAGATGTCGTTGTCGTTGAGTAACGGTGAGTTGAGCGCGTCCTCAATGGCTTTTTTCACACGCCCCTCGCCTTCGCCGTAGCCAGTCGACATGATAGCCACGCCACCGTCTTTCAGGACGGTCTTCACGTCGTTGAAGTCGAGGTTAATGAGACCGTGGACGGTGATTATTTCTGCGATAGACTTGGCAGCGACGCTGAGTGTGTCGTCGGCCTTGCCAAAGGCATCGAGGACGGAGAGTTCAGGGTAGATTTCACGCAGACGTTCGTTGTTGATGACGAGCAAGGCGTCTACATGTTTCTGCATCTCTTCCACACCGTCGAGTGCCTGATCGATCTTACGGTCACCCTCGAAACGGAAAGGGATGGTGACGATACCGACTGTCAGGATGCCTAACTCCTTGGAGACACGAGCAATGACGGGAGCCGCTCCCGTGCCTGTACCTCCGCCCATGCCGGCAGTGATGAAAGCCATGCGGGTGCCGTCGCTAAGCATGCCCTTGATATCTTCGAGACTTTCCTCTGCAGCCATACGAGCCTTCTCTGGCTTATTACCTGCGCCGAGACCTTCCTTGCCTAATTGGAGATGAACGGGCACAGGTGAGTCATTGAGAGCCTGATTGTCCGTGTTGCAGAGCACGAACGTGACATCGTGAATGCCTTCACGATACATATGGTTAACGGCGTTGCCGCCACCGCCACCGACACCAATCACTTTGATGATGCTATGATCCTTCTCCGGTGTGCCGAAGTCCAGGATATCGATATTGAGATTTTCTGCCATAACTACTTAACTTCTTACATACTTAACTTCTTACCTACATTAATCATTCTTCAGAGACGATGTCTTCACCAAATTTCTTGGCTTTCTTCAGGAATCTGTTCCAGATGCTGTTCTCGCGCTTCTCCTTGGCGATACGCTGGCGTTCTGCCTCTTCCGCTTCGAGGCGCTGGCGCTCCTCTTCTTCCTGCTGGCGACGGCGCTCCTCTTCGGCCTTCTGCTTCTCGGCCTCTGTACGTACAACACCCGCTGGGATATCGCCCACCTGACGGGCTGGCCGCTGGTCTGCAGTAGGATGGGGTATCTCTTTCTTAGGCATGCCAAAGAGATCGCCGTTGAGACTGACCTCATTGCCTGCGCAGTTGATGTCGCCCTTGGCCAACAGGCCGAGAACAGTATTCATCTTGCCATCATGAGCCTTAATGTCCTCGTTGTTGGAGTTGATGGTATTTGTCACGAACTTGGCAATGCGGATCTTATCCACGTGGGTGTGGTTGGCAAAGGCCTGTTCGATATTCTTCATGTTCGAGCCGCCGCCAGTCAGTATAATGCCTGCCAGCAGTTTATCGTAATAGTCGGATGGTATCTGGTACCATACGTTCTCGATAATCTCCTCCAGGCGTCCTTCAACAATCTCAATGAATTTGCGGCTTTCTACCTGGCGTTCTGCATCGATGGGATACTTCAGGTTGTTGTCGATATCGTTGTTGTCGGTATAGGCCGATCCGTATTTCAGCAGCATCTTCTCCGCATCGCTCTCTTCCATCTGAAGGGTGGTGATGTCCTTGCTGATATTGTTGGTGCCAAGGGGAATGACGGCCAGGTGGCGCAGGATATTTTTGCTATAAACGGAGACAGTGGTGGTATCGGCTCCGAGGTCGACAAGGGCACAGCCAGAACGCTTCTCCGCCTCAGTGAGTACGCTATCGGCCAGAGCCAATGGAGCCAAGTACATCTCGGCCACGTTGATGCCTGCCACCTCGAAACACTTGTTGAGGTTGCGGTAGAAAGCCTTGCGCTCGAGAATGTTCAGAAAATTGCCTTCCAGACGGGTGGCCTGGATACCCACGGGATCGATCTGGTACTGGGAGTCGACCTTGTATTCCTGAACGGCAGCATCAAGGATCTCCTGATCCTGATACTTCATGTCACGGTTGGCGTCCATTAGTTCAATGACCATATCCTGAGTGATGATAGTCTCTGCAGGCAGGTCTTTTGTTATCACATTCCTGATGCTGCGAATAGATTGTCCGCCAACACCGACATACACCTGAGTAATTTCTGTCTTTAATTGATTCTCCAGTTTCTTGATGATGTTGGTGAGGCATTGTGCGGTCTTGTCGATGTTGTAAACGACACCTTTGCGGATGAACGACGAAGATGCCTCTTTGATGACGGCCAGTACGGTGATACTCCCGTCGAGGTTCTTCTGACCCGCGATACCGGTCATCTTAGATGAGCCGAGTTCAATTGCTACGATGAATTCCTTTGCTGCCATATTATTCACTTCTTCTTACATATTATCTGATTGTCGAACTCCACACTGATGTAGGAGTATTTGTTCCAGCCGGCCTGGTTCAGACCGTACAGATAGAACTTGCGCAGACGCTCCAGTTTTCTAGGAACGTCGATGGGCGATCCGAGGTAGACGATATGATTGCCGACACGGGGAACAACCTCTAATGAACCGTCGTCGAGTACATGAATCTGTACAATCTGACTCTGCCAGAATTTGTCTCTGACAATCTCGTTGACCACGGGTGTGAGTGTTTTCTGTGCATATTTCTTAGTAATATTGCCCGTAGTCACTAGCAAGTCGGAGGCAAAGCGCGTCTCTGGCAGGATATTACCATGTATATCGACATAGTAGTTGTCGCCATTGTTGGCCATCACGTGCATGATGGGCATACGTTGTTTCAGGCTGATACAGACGTGCCCGTTCTGGGCTTTGTAGCACTCCGCCTGCTGCACAAACGGGTTCTTTCGGAGTGTCTCCTCTATGTCACGGGCATTGACATCCATCATAGGCTTGGCCAGTGGGTAGAGTTGCTGTTTCTCCAGAATCTTCTTGATCTCATTCGCATTGAGGAAGCCGTCGGGCATCTCGTCGTCGATGTCAATTTTCACCTCAGAACACACGGAGGCTCTTTCAGCGGGCTTGTTGAACGCTGTGACAGCCAGTATGAGATAAGCGGCGATGACGATATCAAATACGACGATGATGGACTTTTTCCAGTTGAATGACATCTTATTGCTTGCTATTTAACAATCGGGTTATCTTGGGTACCATGTTGTCGAGATCGCCGGCACCAAGGACAATGAGCACTTCGAAATGGTGTGACTTGACAAAATTAAGCACCTGATCTTTGCTGATCATTTCTTTTTTCACACCCTCGCTGAGGTTGTCATAGATGAGTTGGGAGGTGACACCTTCGATAGGTTCCTCACGGGCAGGATAAATCTCGGTGAGGATGACCTCATCGAGTTGGCTGAGAGCCTCGGCAAATTCCTTGTAGAAGTCGCGGGTACGGGTATAGAGATGTGGTTGGAAGATGGCTGTGATATGCTTATCCTTGTACAACTCACGGATACTCTTGGCACTCTGGTAAATCTCTTTCGGGTGGTGGGCATAGTCGCTGAGGAAGACTAGACGGTCTGTCTTGATTTTAAAGTCGAAACGACGATCTACACCTCCGTAGGTTTGGAGACCGAATTTCAGTTCCTTAGCCGTACAGCCATTGAGTTGGGCCATAGCCATTGCGGCAATGCCGTTCTCAATATTGATGGGGATGGGCTGACCCAGTTCCACGTTTGGCACACATTCGATGGGGGAGATGAAGTCGAAGGTAATCTCTCCATTTTCGATACGGATGTTCTCGGCATGAAAGTCACCTTCATTGAGACTGTAATCATAGCGACGCACGCCGTCGCGAAGGTGTTCCTTCATTTCCAAGTCACGATGGATAATCAAAGCACCACCAGGCTGAATCAGTTCAGTGTAGTGGCGGAAACTCTCGAGATAGGCTTCCTTTGTGCCATAAATGTCCAAATGGTCAGGATCTGTGGAGGTGATGACTGACATCCATGGACTGAGCCAGTGGAAACTGCGGTCGAACTCATCGGCCTCGATGACGACATAGTCAGAATCGGAGAGGATATAGTTTGTTCCGTAGTTCTTGGAGATGCCTCCTAAGAAAGCGTTGCAGTTGAGGTGGCTCTGGTGCATGATATGGGCACACATGGTGGAGGTGGTGGTCTTGCCATGGGTACCTGCCACACAAAGGCCCTTATGGGTCTGGGTCAGAGAACCCAGAACCTGAGCCCGTTTCTGAATCTCAAAGCCATTCTCCCGGAAATAGCAGAGTTCTTGATGGCTCTCAGGAATGGCAGGGGTGTAGATGACGAGACATGACTCCTTATTTTTGCAGGCATGGGGAATCTCATCGATATTCTCTTCATAGTGGATGAGCATACCTTCTTTTTCCAGCCTCCGTGTAAGTTCGGAGGGGGTCTTGTCGTAGCCAGCCACGACAAGACCTTTCTTGATGAAGTAGCGAGCGATGGCACTCATACCGATACCACCTGCTCCTACAAAATAGACTGCTTTTATTTCTTTTAAATTCATGGGTCTAAAGGGCTTGATGTGTTGAATGGGCGAGGGCGATGACCTCGTGGGCGATGATGTTAGCGGAATCTGGAAGTGCGAGTGTGAGCACATTATCGCTGAGCGATTTGAGTTTCTGCCCATCTTGAACTGTTTGGATGGCTAATGGCAAGAGAGTGGCAGGCGCCTCTGCGTCCTTTACATAGAGGGCTGCGCCCTTATTGGCCAGGGCGAGGGCATTTTTCGTTTGGTGGTCTTCCGCAACATTCGGACTGGGTACGAGGATTACGGGTTTGCCGATGAGACAGAATTCGGAGATACTGCTAGCACCGGCCCGACTGATGACCAGGTCTGCGGCCTTGTAGGCGGCTCCCATGTCGGTAATGAAGTCTGTGACTTTCAGGTTGGGGATATCTTGACCCTTCAGTTGTTCATTGATACTGGCATTGTAATATTTACCTGTCTGCCAGATAAATTGGATGTCACTCTCCTTGATGAGGTCGAGGTGCTGTATGACACTTTCGTTGATGGTTCTGGCTCCCAGACTTCCGCCCACAAGCAGAATGGTTTTCTTGGCAGGGTCGAACCCCAGACTACGTACGGCATCCTCGTGGGTAATGGCAGTCTCTAAAAGAGCCTGTCGCACGGGATTACCAGTGAGCATCAGTTTCTCAGAAGGGAAGAACCGTTCCATCCCTTCGTAGGCTACACAGATCTTAGAGGCCTTTCTGGCAAGGGTCTTGTTGGCAAGACCAGCATAACTGTTCTGCTCTTGTAGTAAAGTTGGGATGCCTAAACTGTTGGCGGCACCTAAGGCAGCACTGCTAGCATAGCCGCCTACTCCGACGGCCACCTGTGGACGGAACTGTTTGAGAATCTTCTTGGCCATCCACTTGCTCCTGAGGTAGTCGATGGCCACACCGATATTGGCAGGCTTCCACAACGGACGGAAAAATCCGCGGATGGGCAGACCCTTGATTTCGTAGCCAGCGGCAGGAACACGTTGCATCTCCATGCGTCCCAAGGCCCCTACGAACAGGATTTTGGCATCAGGGTACAAGGCTTTGATAGCGTTGGCGATGCTGATGGCGGGGAAGATATGTCCTCCGGTTCCACCTCCGCTGATGATAACTCTCAACTCTTTCTCCATACCTATTTATATATTGGTGTGCAAAGTTACAAATTATATTTCGTTTATCGGCATATTCTGCCCTCTTTTTTTTGCAGAACGACTAACACTTAACATCGCTCCAATATAGGCACAGTTGATGATGGTCGATGTGCCGCCACGGGAGATGAGTGGCAAGGGCTGACCTGTGACAGGAGCAATACCCACTGCCACCATCATATTGAAGGTGGCTTGGATAACCAACATCAGGGCCAGGCCCATGACCAGAAATGCAGGGAAGTTATTCTCGCAGCGACTGGCAATACGTGCTGCTCGATAGAGTAGGACAATGTATAGGAAGGCCACGAAGGCTGCCCCCAAGATGCCCAATTCCTCAATGATGATGACATAGATGAAGTCGCTGAAAGCCTGAGGAAGGAAGTCACGCTCTACCGACTTGCCTGGACCCTTTCCGATAATGTTACTGCCGACAATGGCGATGTTCGCATGAGCCACCTGAGCATCCTTGTCAAGGTCGTAATCCTCTGGCGCTACGTTTTTTTTGTTTAGGTGCTTGTCGATACGTCCTTTCCAAGTACTGAAACGATGCAGGAAAGTGGTTTTTTTCTTTGTGTCTGTCTTGACTTCATTGTTGACGATTGTCTCTGTCTGGGTCTCTCCACCCTCGCTATTCTCGAAACTGCCTAACAGATAGATGGAGCCGATGAACAGAATCAGGAGGATGATGCCCGCACCAACGAATTTGCCTAACTGTGTCAGGGGTACCCGTCCGATGAACATCATTAGGAAGATGACAGTCAGGATGAGGGCTGCTGTAGAAAGATTTTCTAATCCGATGAGCAGACAGAAGGGAAGAACGATGAAGAGTATATATTTGAAGGCCCGTTTGTCGGCTCCGTCATCACGTTGCATGGCACTGAGAATCTGGGCTGTCACCAGCACCATCGTGCCTTTGGCAATCTCGGAAGGTTGGAATTTCAGGCCTAACAAACTGATCCAACGTCCGGCATCATTGGTTTTCTCTCCAAAGAACAATACCCAGAGCAACATGATGACGGAGATGAGCAACAGACCTGGTGTTGCTAGTTTGAAAAAGCGACAAGGAACGTTCAGGATGAGAATGGCCACACCGACGCCTACTAAGATCTTCCAGGTATGCCCGATGATGGGACCCAGATAGTCCTGACTCTTGTATGTCAGCGTGCTAGAGGCAGAGAACACCTCCACGATGCTGATCAGGCACAAGAACAGGAGTACCATCCAGATGACCCTGTCTCCCTTAAACAGATTTCCTAATTTTTTATTCATACTTTTCTTTTTCTAGGCTTCCTAGGCTATCCTAGGCATTCCTAGGTTGTCCTAGAGATTTCTTACTAATTCTTTGAATTGCTCTCCACGATCCTCCATATTCTTGAAGAGGTCGAACGAAGCGCAGCAGGGACTCAACAGCACGGTCTCGCCTGGTTGGGCCATTTCGTAGCAGGCGGCCACACAGTCCTTCATGGAATGCGTGTCGCAGACGGGTATGCCCAGGCTGTCAAAGTTGTCGTGCAGTTTTTGATTGTCGGCTCCAAGATAGACGATACCTGAGCATTTCTCCTTCACAAGGGGCTTGATGGGTTCGTAGTCATTGCCTTTGTCCTTACCGCCGATGATGAGGATGACCTTGGTCCTCATGGCTTCCAAGGCATACCAGCAGGCATCGACATTCGTGGCCTTGGAGTCGTTGATATATTGTACGCCGCGTACGGTGCAGACTTTTTCCAGACGGTGCTCTACCCCGGGGAAGTCGCTCAGGGACTTGCGGATCTCCTCTTTTTTGATACCGGCAATGTCTGCTGCGATACCAGCGGCCAGAGAGTTGTAGATATTATGCTTGCCCGTGAGACTGAGACTCTCCTGTTCCATGTTGAATGGCTCGGGTTTCTCTATCTTGTACTGGCCCTCCTCGATGTAGCCTATGACACCTTTCTCTTTTAGTTCGGCAAAAGGATACTGAATGGCATGGATATCGTACCTTTCTAGTTCCTTCTTGATGATGGGGTCATCAGCCCAGTAGATGAAGGCATCGTCACCCGTCTGGTTCTGAATGATACGCATCTTTGCGTCCACATAGTTCTGCATCTTGAAGTCATAGCGATCCAAATGATCAGGCGTGATGTTCAAGAGAATGGCGATGTTGGCACGGAAGTCATACATATTGTCGAGTTGGAACGAACTGAGTTCGATGATATAGTATTCGTGCGGGTCCTCAGCCACCTGCAGAGCCAGTGAGTTTCCGATATTACCAGCCAGTCCGGCATCATAGCCTGCATCTTTGAAGATATGGTAGATGAGCGACGTGGTTGTGGTCTTGCCGTTAGATCCGGTAATGCAAATCATCTTGGAGTGGGTGTAGCGGCCTGCAAACTCAATCTCACTAATGATGTGGATGCCTTTTTCCATCACCTTTTTAATCATTGGGGCTGTGTCGGGGATACCGGGACTCTTGATGATCTCATCGGCATTGAGTATTTTTTCTTCTGTATGCTGACCTTCCTCCCATTCGATATTGCGGTCGTCGAGCATTTTCTTATACTTATCGGCAATTCTTGACATGTCTGACACAAACACGTCGAAGCCTTCTTTTTTGGCCAGTACGGCAGCACCTGCGCCACTCTCGCCTGCGCCTAATATAACGATTCTTTTCATTTTATCTCATTTTTAATGTTATAATAGTCAATGCTGCCAGTATAATGGTCGTGATCCAAAAGCGGATAGTTATCTTTGACTCATGGAACGGCCGATGTGGCCAGCCTTTTAGGATATAGGTGCTGGTGGCATCCAACTGCTTGTCAAGTTTGCGGAAATTATCATGGATGGGTGTGGCCCGGAACACACGGACACGCTTACCCTTGCGTTTCTGAATCTTGAACCACTGCGTCTGGATGATGACACTGAGACTCTCGACGAAGAAGATGCCGCAGAGGATGGGTAGTAGTAGTTCTTTGTGGATGATGACAGCACAGACGCCGATGATACCACCGATGGTCAGAGAGCCAGTATCGCCCATAAAGACCTGAGCCGGGTAGGCGTTATACCACAAGAAACCGATCATGGCTCCTATAAAGGCACAGAGGAAGATGACCAGTTCCTCTGAATGTGGAATGTACATAATATCGAAGTACGATGCATAGCCGATGTGTGATGAGACGTAGGCTAAGATTCCCAACGCTACACCGATAATAGCGGAATTGCCTGCACACATGCCATCCATGCCATCGTTGAGATTGGCGCCGTTACTGACAGCTGTTACTACCAGAATGGTCATCAGGACAAAGATCGCCCAACCTGCAGCCACCTTATATTTGCCCAAGAACCCCAACACCGCAGAGTAGTTCAGGTTATGGTTCTTGACAAAAGGAATAGTGGTCTGTAACGATTTAACAGCCTCCTGCTGGTGCTTGACTACAATCTCCTGGTTTTGTTGCTTGACGTTGACATTCTCTCGCACCACAACATCTGGACTGAGCCAGAGGGTCAGGCCTACGATGAATCCGATGCTGATCTGGCCAACAATCTTATATTTGCCTTTCAGTCCTTCCTTGTCGCGCTTGAATATCTTGATGTAGTCGTCAAGGAATCCCAGGAATCCTAGCCAGAGAGTGGTAGCAACCATCAAAATGAGGTAGATATTACGGATACGTCCGAACAAGAGTACAGGTACGAGAATACTGACGATAATGATGATACCTCCCATTGTGGGAACGCCTTTTTTCTCAACACCGAAGGGATCGATTTCTGGGTCACGCTCCGTCTCGAAGATCTTCCGTCGTTTCATCCACTTGATGAACTTCTCACCAAACCAGGCAGAGATAAGCAAAGAGAAAATCAGTGTCAACAGTGAGCGGAACGAGATATAGGCCCACATGTGAGATCCTGGGATATTGTATTGCTCTAAGAATCTGAAGAAATAGTACAACATGGCTTTTATTATTAATTTAATTCCAAAATTTCTCTTACCACCTCTTTATCATCGAAATGGTGTTTTACACCCTTGATTTCCTGATAGTCCTCATGACCTTTGCCGGCAATGAGAATCACGTCACCCTTTTCTGCCATCATACAGGCTGTGCGGATGGCCTCCCTGCGGTCGACGATGGAAACCACTTTCTTCATCTGCTTGGCATCCAGGCCAGCCAACATGTCGTTGATGATGTCCTGCGGTTCCTCGAAGCGGGGATTGTCGGAGGTGATGATAACTCTATCACTTTGTTTTACAGCCTCCTGTGCCATCAAAGGACGCTTGCCTTTGTCGCGGTTGCCACCGGCACCACAGACCGTGATAACCTTTCCCTTTCCGTCGAGTACCTCGTGGATGGCCTTTAGAACATTCTCCAAGGCATCGGGGGTGTGGGCATAATCAACCACTGCCGTATAACCCTCTGGGGAACGGATGGGCTCCAGTCGGCCATTGACACTCTTGAGGGTACTGAGTATCACGAGTATGTCCTCTGGTTTCTTGCCCAGCATGACGGCCGCCCCATAGACTGCCAACAGGTTACTGACATTGAACTTGCCTATGAATTGAACGCCTACCTCATGGCCATTAATCTCCAAGTACATACCTTCAAAATGACACTCAATGATCTTCGCCTTGTAATCGGCCATGCTGCGGATGGAATAGGTCTTCACTTGTGCCTTCGTGTTCTGCACCATGAACAGACCGTTCTTGTCGTCTGCATTGACAATGGCAAAGGCATCTTTTTCTAGTCCGTCGAAGAAAGCCTTCTTGGCATCACGGTAGTTCTCGAAAGTCTTGTGATAGTCGAGGTGGTCGCGAGTAAGATTGGTAAAGAGTCCTCCTTTGAATTTCAGACCACCGATACGCTTTTGGGCGATGGCATGACTGGAACATTCCATAAAAGCATATTCGCAGCCAGCCTCTACCATCTGAGCCAGTAATTGGTTCAGTTCAATGGGATCGGGCGTGGTGTGACTGGTGGGGATGGCTTTGCCCTCGATATAGTTGCAGACGGTGGAGAGTAGGCCACACTTGTGCCCAAACTGGCGGAACATATTATATAATAAGGTGGCGATGGTGGTTTTGCCGTTGGTGCCGGTGACACCGACCAGTGTCAGTTTTCTGGACGGGTCACCATAAAACTGTGTAGCCACCTTACCGACCGCATCCTCCGTTGAGGACACCTGAATGTAAGTGATTCCTGCTGTATATGTTTCTGGTATCTTTTCACAGAGGATGGCCTTCGCTCCCAACTCGATGGCTTTCGGAATGAACTGATGACCATCAGTCTGTGTGCCAGCGATGGCAACGAAGAGATGTCCTGCCTCAATACGGCGTGAGTCGATGTTCACACCAGTGATATCGGCTCCTGTGTCGCCAATCATGTTGAGGATTTCCACGTTTTTAAGTAACTCTTTCAGTTTCATATTGTTATTCGCTTTTGTCTCTTATTCCAGATGTAACTCACAGGCCATACCTTGTTTGATGGCTGTTCCACTGTATATGCTTTGTGACTTGACCTTGCCACGTCCCTTTACGATAGCCTTGACACCGCGTCGTTCCAGTTGATAAACTGCATCCTTGGCACCCATGCCTGTCAGGTCGGGGATGATACCGGAAGGGGTGTTCTTTACAGACAATGACGGTCTTTTCTTGATGTGCAGACTATTGAGGACATAGTCGGCTGACGTAACATCTCCCTCCTTTACATCGGGGACAAACACGGATTTCTCGTCGCGGGCATCTGCTACGCTGAGTTTCAGGTTCTGGGCCATCACCCCTTCGGAGATGCGGTGGAACACCACACCACTCATGCCACCTCCGGAAGCGGGTAGTCCAGATTTTTTCAGACAGACGATGCATGTGTAACGTGGGTTGTCGGCAGGGAAATAGCCTGCAAACGACAGCCAGTAACGGGTCGTGCCAGAGTGGTAGCCGCCATATTGGTCTGCCACTTGGGCTGTTCCGGTCTTACCGGCTACCTTGAACATCTTGGAACCCGCCTTACGACCAAGGCCTTGACTGACTACATGTTCCAATATGGTCTGCATGGTCTTAATGGCTTGAGGCTTGGCAATACGTTCTTTTAGGACAACAGGTTCAAACTCCTTGATGACCTGACCGTCCTTGACGAGTTGCTTGACGAAGCGGGGCTGCATCATCTTACCATCGTTGGCAATGGCATTATAGAACGCCACGGTATTGATGGGCGCAATCTGTGTCTCATAGCCGATACTCATCCACGGCAAGGTAGTCTTGCTCCAGTATTTGGTACGGTCGGTGGTCTTGGTGTCTGGCATTCGGATCCAAGGCGTGTGATAGCCCACAAGCGGAAGTTTCAGATCCTCATGAATACCCACACGGTAGAGACCCTGCACATATTTCGTAGGGTTATTGCCGTAGAACTTGTCAATGACATAACTGACGCCAATGTTGGAACTGACCTCTAAAGCCCGCGCTACGTTGATGTCCTGATAGCCACCACGACGCCAGTTATGGTCTTTCATCGGGCGCCCGTGCATCTCCATTACACCACTGCCAGTATGAATGACAAAGTTCGTGTCGTTGGGAATGATTCCATCGTCGAGGGCTACGAGGAAGGATGCCACCTTGAAGACAGAACCGGGCTCACAACGGTAACTGATAGCATTGTTCACCATCTCATAATATTCACCATCTGCAGCACGGCTCATATTGACGATGGCTTTCACATCGCCAGTCTTTACTTCCATGAGGATGGCTACGCCCATCTCACCGTTGATCTCTTTCAACTCGTCTATAACAGCCCGCTCGGCTAAATCCTGCATACTCACGTCAATGGTGGTCACAATGTCACAGCCGTCGATAGGAGAAAGAACTGGGATGTCGAGATACTTACTGAGTACCTTACGACGGTGCATCAGTCCGTTGGTGCCTCGCAACAAGGAGTCATATGATAGTTCCAGACCATTCTTCGCACTGTCTTTGGCGATATACACGTCGCCGATGGTGCGCCACGCCAGTGAACCGAACGGATGACGACGGGAATTGTACTCCTCCCAGTGGAAGCCTCCTACGCCTGGACGCTCACGGAAAATAGGCAATTTATGCACCTCACAGAAAGTGTTGTAATCGATGCGTTTAGACCAGATAGCCCAATGGCGGGCACCGATGGTTCCGTTTTTCATCACCTTGTGCTTGCCTTCCAAAAGGTGTGTCTTGAATTCCGCTGCAGAGCGGGTGGGGAAGATCTGGTTGAGTTCATAACAGATAGTGTCAATGTTGGCTTCCCAAAGGGAGTCACGGTTGTGATTGCCGATGGAGTCTGTAGCACCTGCCTGAAAGTCAATAAACACTTTGTATTCCGGAATGCTGCTGGCCATGAGTTGACCGTCACTACTGAGGATATTACCACGTGTAGGCTTCACACTGACACTGTCGCGTTTCAGACGGGAGGCCACTTGAGTCCAGTAGGTCTTTTTTGCGGTCATAATGTACATGGCTTTGCCGATGATGGCAAAACCAATAAGCGTCAGGAATACCGCAATGGCAAAGTACCTGGGCATGACTTTATCTGAACTAAACCTACTCATTAAACCTGTTCAATCTGTTGATCCTATTCCTCTACATTAATTATATAAGGTGGCTGGTCAGCGATATGCAGAACACTATCCTTGTTGTTTCGCAGAGCATCTAGCACATGACTTTCACGGCATTTCTCCGTGAGAGTACTCGAACTCGACAGAGCCTTGTATTTTGCATCAAGCAGTTCTTTTTCCATTTTGTCGATGGCAATCATATCCTGCTGACACTGGTATCTGAAAGCGACATAGACAATGGCGAACAAGACAATTAGCATGATGAGCCAGATCTGATGGCGTACCATCTCGGCTGTAAGGAAATCACCGCCCAGAATCGTGCGTAGAGTCAGTGTGGATGACAGTTTTGGGTCTTCTTCCTTGACAGTCTCCTTGATCTTCCGGATGGTTCCCTTTGTTTGTTCCTTTATCTCGTTTTCGTCCATATTTTTTATTATCTTAGGCTTTCCTAGGCCTTTCTAGGTTTTCCTAATTCACACTTTCTCCCCAATTCTTAGTTTCGCGCTCCTGCTGCGCGGGTTCTGAGTCTGTTCGTCTGCAGAGGGCGTTATCACTTTGTTGTTGACGGTTTTAAAGGGAGCCTCTATCCGTCCGAAGAAATCCTGGCAAATTTTTCCTTCGGCATTACCCGCCTTGATGTAGTTCTTGACCATACGGTCTTCCAATGAATGGTAGGTAATCACGGAGAGCCGTCCTCCCGGACTGAGCAGGTCGCGAGCACCGTTGAGCATCTCGCGAAGCGCGTCCATCTCGTGATTGACTTCAATGCGCAGGGCCTGGAAAAGTTTTGCCATTTCTTTCTTCTCGCTCCCATTAACCCCATTGGACCTAAGCAAACCATCAGTCACTCTTATCAGGTCAGCCGTAGTCTCTATCCGTCGTATGGCCCTCTCTTTTACAATGGCGGAAGCAATTCTCCGCGCCTGTTTCAACTCTCCATAAATGTACAGGATGTCGGCCAATAGACTTTCTTCAGTCTCATTGAGGACATCGGCTGCAGTCTTTCCAGCCCGTTTGTTCATCCGCATATCCAAAGGAGCCTCGTAGCGGAAGGAAAAACCACGCGTTTCATCGTCGAAATGATGACTGGAGACTCCAAGGTCGGCCAACAGACCGTCTATTTGCTCTATGCCATAGTAGCGCATCCAGTTTTTGATATATCTGAAATTGCTCCTGACAAAGGTAAATCGCTCGTCGTTTATGCTGTTTCTTTCTGCGTCTGCATCCTGGTCGAAACTGAACAGATGTCCTTTCTTCCCCAGCCTGTTGAGTATCTCCTTGCTGTGGCCACCACCACCAAAGGTTGTATCTATATAAACACCGTCGGGCTTGATAGCAAGCCCGTCGACGCTCTCCATAAGGAGTACTGGTACATGATATGTCTCAGCCGTCTTGATCATTGGGCGTTGTCGGTATTCATAATGTCCTCCAAAGCGGCTCCAAATTCTTCATCAGTCTTCAAGCTCTCCTTCAGACGTTGGGGTGACCAAATCTCAATTGTGTCATCAACACCGATGAATTGCAAGTCCTGTTCCAGGTTGGCCATCCGTTGTAAGCGTTTGGAGATCAGGAAGCGGCCATTCCCGTCAAGGCTGACCACCTCCGCCTCCGAAACGAACTGCCTTAATATCTGCTGATGCGTGGGTTTCCACTGCTTCAACTGGGATTTCAGCAGGTCTACGCGCTGATTCCACACACTTTCAGGAAACAGAACCAGACACTGCTGGAAAATGTCCTTGCGCAGCACAAGATTTTCTTCGCCCGATGCTTGTAGCACCTTGCGGAAAACGGCTGGCAGGAATGCCCTTCCTTTAGCATCGGCCTTCGCTTCTATGTTTCCTAAGAATCGCATACGTACAACTTTTATAAAGAATTCGGTTACAAAATTAAGTAATTCTCCCCCATTTTCATCCACTTTTATGAACTAATTCCCCACTATTTAGTATTTTTAACTATTGGGGGCTTCTTTTGCTATCTGGGATTTTACATCTGACTCGATTTGATTCTCTTCTCATTTTGTGGATACTTATGGGAGTAAAAATGCAAATCGTATTCAAATTGTACCTTTTTTGAAAGATTTCTCGATTTTTTTGCTCATAATTAAAAGATTTGTGCTATTTTTGCAACTTGTTAGTATGAGATGAGAAATGGCAACGGTCACAGAGAAGACAATCGACATCGATAAGATACTCCGTCAGAAGATGGGAGCCAAGGCGAATTTTGTCCCAGGATTCCTTGTCAGTTGGCTGAAACGGATCATCCATCAGGATCGGGTGAATGCCTTCCTATGGGAGAGCCGTGATAAGTCGGGTGTCGAATGGTTGGAGGAGTGTGTACGCTATCTCGACATGACGTTGGAGATAAAAGGGAAGGAGAACTTGCCAGACCCCAATGATGGCCGGCTCTATACCTTTGTCAGTAACCATCCTCTTGGCGGAGAAGACGGGGTTGCCCTTGGCGCCATCATCGGACGCCATTATAATGGCCGTTTCCGTTACCTCGTCAACGACTTGTTGATGAATCTCCCTGGACTGGCTCCCGTCTGTATACCTATCAATAAGACAGGTAAGCAGAGTCGTAACTTCCCAGCGATGGTGGAGGCAGGATTCCAGAGTGATTACCACATGCTGATGTTTCCTGCCGGCATCTGTTCCCGTAAGCGCGATGGAGTTATCAGTGACATCCCATGGAAGAAAACCTTTTTGTCGAAGAGCGTTGAATACCATCGGGATGTAGTTCCCATCCATTTCAGTGGACAGAATTCCAATTTCTTCTATCGTCTGGCCAGTTTCAGTGACAACCATCTGAAATTCAACCTTGCTATGCTGTTTTTGGTCGATGAAATGTATAAAAACGTACATAAAACCTTCAAAGTGACAATAGGTAAGCCTATTCCTTGGCAGACTTTCGACAAGAGTCGGAATCCCGTAGATTGGGCTCAGTATGTCCGTGATAAAGTTTATTCCCTATAAGACTTTCAATCAACCCCAAAAATATGGAACAAGAGATTATCCAACCCATCGAAAAGGAAGTCCTCAAAAGTGAATTGACGCCTGACCGTCAACTTCGGATGACCAACAAGAGTCACAACGAAATCTACATCATCACGGCTCACAATGCTCCTAACGTGATGAAGGAGATTGGCCGTCTGCGTGAGATCGCTTTCCGCGAAGCGGGTGGTGGAACGGGAAAGGACATGGATATCGACGAGTTTGATATCTGCGAGAACTGCTATAAACAACTCATCGTCTGGAATCCAGAGGCTGAGGAGATTATTGGTGGCTACCGTTATCTCGAAGGCTCTGCCTGGGAGATGGATGAACAGGGACAGCCTAAACTTGCTACCAGCCACATGTTCCATTTCTCTGACAAGTTCCTGAAAGAATATATGCCTTATACCATCGAACTTGGACGTTCGTTTGTGGCACTGCCATATCAGTCGTCACGCATGGGAGCCAAGAGTCTCTTCGCACTTGATAATCTCTGGGATGGTTTGGGGGCGCTGACTGTTATCAAGCCCAACGTGAAATACTTCTTTGGTAAGATGACCATGTACCCTTCGTATATCCGCAAGGGACGCGATATGATCCTGTATTTCCTGAAAAAGCATTTTGATGACAAGGAGCACTTGATAATCCCGATGAAACCGCTGAAAATTGAAGAAGACCCCCAAGAACTGGAGCGACTATTTTGCGAAAATACCTTCAAGGGTGATTATCGTATCTTGAACCGCGAAATCCGCAAACTTGGCTATAATATCCCACCATTGGTCAATGCATATATGAGTCTCTCGCCCACCATGAAACTGTTTGGTACGGCCATCAATTATGGTTTTGGCGATGTCGAGGAAACAGGTATTCTCATTGCTGTTGATGAAATCCTTGAGGATAAGCGTGTACGACACATCGATTCCTATATTCAAGAACACCCTGATGCTCTGAAGATTACAAGTGGTGCTAACAAGGTCATCTACAAAGAAAACGGATAGTTAATCGTATTTCACATTGAGTAATGCGCGAGTTTTGAGCCTTTCTCACGCGCGTAGTAGTAGGCTAAATGGAAAATAACCCGCTCATCCCGCCTATCACGCACCTAAGTAAAAAATATTACGTGTAGGTTAGGCGGGATGAGCGGGTTGTTTTTGGCATAAGACAAGTAGGTGCAAAATCGGTCAAAATCAGGTGCTTCTTGCCAGGACAGTACTAATTTTCGCTACGACGGTACTATTTTTCGTTACGATAGTACTAATCTTTCTATCGACCGTCCCCAAAATATCCAATTAGACGATGGGCAGGGAGATGCCACAAATCTTCTGATAGACATCGAGGGCATAGACATCGGTCATACCACTGATATAGTCAATGACAGCCATCAGGCGGGTCTCGAGGTTAGGCGAGTAGATGTCGTATTGGCTACTCACACGGCTGATGAGTTGCTTCGAATAGAAACGTTCAGGATGGCGGGTCGCCTCGATGAAATGGCTCATGAGTGTTTCCATTATTTTATAACCGGAGAGTTCCACGTCAAGCACGGGGCGACTCTTGTAGATGCGTTCTACAGATAGTGAGGCGCATCTCTTATAAGCCTCGTTGGGCGTTTCAGAGATATGGTCGATGAGTGAACTCTCAAAAGTTCCGTTGAGGATGTCCTTTTCATGTTCGACAAACACACGGACGCACTCGTTCTCCAATCTGCCAATGACACAGGCACGCATATAGACGATCTTCTCATTGTCGTCTGTCAGCCCTTCGTCAATGATGCGTCTTTGGATATGTTCCTGTTCTTTCTCTTCAAAGAAACTAAGCATCAGTTGGGCAGTTTCTTCGTATGAAAGAATTTTAAGTTTGTGTGCATCCTCAATATCCATGATTTCGTAGCAGATATCATCGGATGCCTCTACGAGATAGACCAATGGGTGGCGCACGTAGCGCAACGGTTCTCCTGGGCCAGAGAGGCAAATAATGCCCAATTCATCGGCTACTTTCCGATAGACTTCCTTCTCTTCGTTGAAGAAACCGAACTTCCCTTTTTTGCTGGGAGCGGAAGATGAGTAGGGGTATTTCACGATGCTGGCAAGCATGGAATAAGTCATGACAAATCCACCAGGGCGACGACCCCTGAACTGATGGGTGAGCAGACGGAAAGTATTGGCATTGCCCTCGAAGTGGGTGATGTCATCCCAGAACTGGTGGCTCACCTCCCTCTGTAGGTCGCTGCCTGGGCCTTCAGTAAAATAAGTCTGCATAGCCTTCTCGCCACTATGCCCGAAAGGCGGATTGCCCATGTCGTGCGCCAGGCAGGCCGTTGCCACAATCTGTGCAATCTCAGCAAAGAGTGTATCTTTCAGTTCCGGGTGGCGACAGATGAGTTGTTTTGTCACATCATTACCTAGCGACATACCGACGCTGGCCACCTCAAGAGAGTGGGTGAGACGATTGTGTACGAAGACGCTGCCAGGTAGGGGGAACACCTGCGTCTTGTTTTGTAGACGACGGAAAGGGGCCGAGAAAATCAGTCGGTCGTAGTCGCGTTTGAACTCTGTTCTGTCGTCGTGGCGCTCAGGATGACGGTGCTCCTGTCCGAGCCGTTTGTTGGATATAAGTTGCTGCCAATTCATCATAATTGACTGCAAAAGTAGCGAATTTATTATAAAAAACAACATTTTCTTGGGAAAAATATGGATATTTCAAGATAAATGTGTACTTTTGCACCAATGTTAAAATGAAATTTTAAAAGTATGCTCAAGATCAAGGTCGTCAACAAAGGGCATCATCCGTTGCCACAGTATGCCACCACGCAAAGCGCGGGGATGGATCTGCGGGCTAATTTAGATGCTTCAATAACATTGAAACCAATGGAGCGCAGACTCATCCCGACAGGACTTTACATTGCGTTGCCCGAAGGCTTTGAGGCTCAGGTACGCCCGCGTAGTGGATTAGCCCTAAAAAAGGGGATCACAGTGCTTAATGCCCCAGGCACGGTGGATGCTGACTATCGCGGTGAGGTGGGCGTTGTGCTCATAAATCTTTCGCAGGAGGACTTTGTTGTGGAAGATGGTGAGCGTATTGCCCAAATGGTCATTGCTCGTCACGAACAGGTTATGTTTGAAGCCGTTGAGGTGCTCGATGAAACAGAACGCGGGACTGGTGGCTATGGGCATACAGGTGTGAAATAAACTCAAAAGGAAAACAAGTCACGAATAAGAGGAATAAAATAATCATTCATGCCTGGATGCTGGTGACCATACTGACAGTAGGCATCTTGTCGTGTTCGACCACTGCTAAGACGAGCGGTGGAGTGAGTATTGTGGCAGAGGGAAGATCCCAACTCTCCCCAGAAAAGGCACGCCTCTATGATTATTTCTTTCTGGAAGCGATGATACAGCGACAAAAAGGCCAGAATGATGCGGCTTTTGATTTGTTGAACCATTGTCTAGAGATTAATCCGCATGCGGCTGAGGCCTATTTTTTTATGGCACAGTATTACAGTGCCCTGAAACAAGCGGAGAAATCGCTCGACTATTTTCAGACAGCAGCCCGTCTGAACCCGCAGAATGAGACTTATATGGAAACGCTGGCACAGGTGTATATCCGTCAGCAGAACTATCAGGATGCTATTGCTGTGATAGAGAAACTCTATGAACGTCATAAAGACCGAGAAAACTTGTTGGAGATGCTCTTCCAACTCTATCAAGAAGTAGACGATTTTCAAAATGCTATTGCCGTTTTGGAGCGGATTGAGATGATTGATGGCAAAAGTGAACGACTTTCCATGGCAAAGAGTGAGGTTTATACGCGGATGGGCAACGAGGAGGCTGCAGTGGAAGAAATGGCTGCCCTTGCCAAGCAATACCCCAACGATTTGAATTATCTGGCGATGTATGGGGAGAGTCTGATGATGAACGGCGAGACAAAGCAGGCGTTGGAAATCTATAATCGTATCCTGAAAGAGGAACCAAATAATAACCGTGTTCTCATGTCATTGCGTACTTATTACCAGTCGCTGGAGGATTATGAGATGGCTGACTCATTGACGAGACGTGTACTGTTGGGTAGAAGTACGAGCCTGGAAGAGAAAACCTACCTGATCCGACAGATTATTGGAACCAATGAACAGGCAGGCGGTGACAGTACAGAGGTACTCCGAATGTTTCACCAGATGATGTCAGTTGATACTACTGATGTGGACATCCCTATGTTGTGTGCCACCTATATGGATTTAAAAAAGATGCCTTCGGACAGCATAAAGCCAGTACTAAACCATATCTTGAGACTCGCACCGGACAATTCGGTGGCACGTCTGCATCTGGTGGGCTACGCTTGGGCAGAAGACGACAAGGACCGTGTGATAGAACTCTGTCAGACGGCCAGGGAATATAATCCTGACGATATGGCTTTTTATTACTATCAGGGAATTGCCTATTATCAGCGTGACAGCCTGGATCAGGCGCTTTCTACCTTCCAGAACGGGGTGAGCGTCATCAACGAGAAGAGTAATGCAGATATTGTTTCAGACTTTTATGAAGTGATGGGTGAGATCCTGCATAAGAAGGGAAGGGTTGAAGAGGCTTTTGCTGCCTATGACTCCTGTCTGCAATGGAAACCCGATAATATTCCGTGCCTGAATAACTATGCCTATTATCTCAGTCTGCGCAATGAAAATCTGTCGAAGGCCGAGACGATGAGTATGAAGACGTTGAAGGCAGAGCCAAAGAATGCCACCTATCTTGACACGTTCGCATGGATCCTTTTCATGCAGCAGCGTTATGCTGAGGCGAAAATCTACATTGATCAGGCTTTACAGAATGTAGATACCGTTGCTCTCAATGGAGATACCATTAGCAATGCGGCTATCTATGAGCATGCCGGTGATATATACTGGTATTGTAAGGATCCCGACAAGGCATTGGTCTTCTGGCAGGATGCCCTGAAAGGTGACTCGGAGAACAAGGTACTTATCAGAAAAGTTAAACTTAAAAAATATTTTAAAGAATGAAATCATCCAGTTATTTGAAGATTGCCGTTTTGGCAATGCCGCTGATGCTGACTTCTTGTTTCTTACACAAGAAAAGCGTGAAAGAAGAAACCCCGCAACCCTTGACTGTTGAACAGCAACAGCAGAAGGACTTTGTGGAGAGAGTACAGGACAATGTCACTACCGCCCGCTTTATTACTTCAAAGGTGAAGTTCTCTGTTGAAGTGGGTGCACAGAAACTGACGTTGACAGGTAACCTGAAGATGAAGCGCGATGATGTAATCCGCCTTCAACTGATGGCATTCGGTTTTGTAGAGGCCGGACGTATTGAGATGACCAAGGACTATGTACTGATTATGGACCGTATCAACAAACAGTACTTGAAGGCTCCTTGGATGCAGGTGGACTTCCTGCGTAACAGTGGTCTGGACTTTAGTTCGATGCAGGCCCTGTTCTGGAACGAGTTGTTCAAGCCCAATCCTGTCATCATCGGTAAGAAGCCTGCCGCCTCTGATACGACTGCCGTCTATACAACTATTGAGAGTGGTGACGACATGATTATCCAGTTGAACGAGGGTAAGATGGATTACAGTTGGCTCGTTGGCAATAAGGACGCTGCCATCAAGATGGCCAATATCCAGTACAAGGACCGCTTCAATCCAGAGAACAGTGCCCAGTTGAATTGGGACTACGATAAGTTTGAGATGTTCTCGGGCAAGAAGTACCCCACCAAGCATGCCATCGCCCTGACAACGGCCAAGAAGGAGGTGAAACTCGGTATGACGCTCAATTACCTTGGGAATGACACGGAGTGGGAGACCCGTACCGAAGTATCCAACAAATACCGTGAGGTGACGGTCGATGAGATTCTCCGTCGCTTTATGTCCCTGTAAATAGCAGATGAAACGACTGCAGGTTGTTCTCCTGTTGTTTTGTCTTGTTGTAGTGACCGTTTCCGGACAGAAAAAGACCACTGTCCGAAAAAAGGCCACTACAACGAAGACTGTATCCAAGAAACAACCTGCTAAAAAGACCACCAAGAAGCCCTCTACCACCAAGAAGGAGCAGCCTGTGACGGTGAAAGGGTTGCAGAGCCAGCGCCAACAACTCCAACAGCAGATGAAGGAGCAGGAGCGCAAGTTGCGCCAGAATGAGCAGGACGTGAAGAAACGCTTGCAGAACCTGATGATCATCAATACGGAGATCAGTGACAAGCGTCGGACGATTGATACCATCCGTCGTGACATCAATACCCTTGACGGGAATATACAGGTTTTAGACCTTCAAGTAAAGAATCTGGGGAAAGAACTTGAAGAACGTAAGGAACGTTTCAAGAAGTCCGTGCGCTATATGCACCGTAATCGGGACATCCAGAATCAGTTGATGTTTATTTTCAGCGCCAAGAACTTCTCACAGATGTTCCGGCGTCTGCGCTTTATGCGGGAGTATGCCGTCTTCCAACGGGCTCAGGGTGAGGCTGTCCAGTCTATGCAGCAGCAGGTAACCGAGGCTGTAGAGGAACTGTCGGGCGTGAAGAAACAGAAAAACGACCTGCTCTACCGTGGGGAACAGGAAAGAAAGTCACTTGAAAACAAACAGGTGGAGCAGCAAAAGGTGGTGACCTCCTTGCAGAAACAGCAGAAGACCATCCAGAGTGTTTTGGAGCAGCAGCGCAAGAAAGATGCTGAACTGAACGCCCAGATCGATAAGTTGATTGCAGAGGAGATTGCTCGTGCCAAGGCCCGTGCCGAAGCCGAGCGGAAGAAGAAGGCCGCAGAGGAAGCCCGTAAGAAACAAGAGGCGGAAATGGCCCGTAAGAAGGCTGCTGCCGAAGCCGCTGCCCGGGAGAATGCCCGTAAGATTCAGGAGGCAAAGGAGAAGGAGGCTAAGGCCAAGGCCGAAGCCCGTGCTGCCGCTCGTAAGAGTGAACGTGAGAAGGCTGCCGCAGAGAAGGCTGCCCGTGAGGCAGAGAATGCCCGTAAGGAGGCGGAGCGCAAGGCGGCTAATGAGGCCAAGGCCCATGAGAAGGAGATGGCTGAGGCCAAGAAAAAATCGGAAGAGGCCTGGACTATGTCGTCTGTCGACCGACAGTTGAGCGGTAACTTCGAGAGTAATAAGGGACGGTTCCCCATGCCCATTACTGGGGCTTATAAGATCGTCAACACTCAAGGTCAGCATCGTGTGGAGGGGCTGAAAGGAACAACGGTCCAGGAGACGAAGGGCATTGAACTGAAAGGACAACCGGGTGCAAAGGCTCGTTGTATCTTCGACGGAGAAGTGAGCCGGGTGCAAGACTATAGAGGTTCGGTGATTGTCATCGTGCGTCATGGAACCTACTTCTCCGTATATAGTGACCTCTCGTCGGTGAATGTTACGAGTGGACAGAAAGTCAGCACACGCCAAATCATAGGCTCTGTCAGTCGCGATGGTACGATGAAGTTCCAGTTGCGCCGACTGTCGGGAGCCTTGCTCAATCCCTTGTCGTGGTTGAGCAGATAGATTCCTTATTTAGAGTTGAAAGTCCGAGAGCAACCGCACATACGTGTCGATGGCCTGCTCTATCTCGGAGATGCGGATGAACTCATCGGCAGAGTGACTGCGTGCAGAATCACCAGGGCCTAACTTCATCGACGGGAAGGACATCAGGGCCTGGTCGCTGAGGGTCGGACTGCCAAAGGGCTGCATATTCATTGCCAGGCATTTCTGTACCAAGGGATGCGTCTCTGGGATGCTCGACGAGTGCAGACGGAACGAGCGGGCCTCTAAACGGCACTTTTTCATTTTCTTCCTTAAGAACTCGAACAAGTATTCATTTTGATAGAATTCATTTGGGCGTACATCGATGATAAAATGCAGGCTATCGGGAATCACATTGTGCTGGGTGCCTGCCTCTACGACGGTTACCGTCATCTTCGTGGGTCCTAACAACGGACTCTCTTTGCGGAACTTGTAGTCTCTCAGCCAGACCAGATCGTCCAGGGCCTCATAGATGGCATTCACCCCTTCGCTCCTGGCAGCATGACCTGATATGCCATCGGCATAACCGTCGATGACCATTAAGCCCTTTTCGGCGATGGCGGGCTGCATACCTGTCGGCTCACCGACGATAGCCACGTCAATCTTCGGAAGTCTCGATATGACACGACTAAAACCGTCCTTACCCGAAACCTCCTCCTCGGCAGAGGCTACCCAGAGAATATTATAGTTACGGGGGCGGTGGAGCATGATGCGATAGGTTTGAAGCAAGGCCACAAGACCGCCACCACAGTCGTTGGAACCTAAGCCATAGAGGAGATCGCCTTCTTGGGTTGGCTGATACGGATTGTGGGTCCATGTGGCAACGGGCTTGACGGTGTCGATATGGGCATTCAGCATCACTGTCGGACGGTTGTTATTCCAGTCCTGGCAACCTATCCACAAGTTATTGCCCTCACGACCGTATGGTAATCCCCATTCTTCTAAATAGCGACTTAACAGATTGGCTGCACGCTCCTCGTTTCTGCTGACTGATGGTGTGGTTATCAGTGCCCTCAACAGTCTCACAGCGTCATTCAAATAAATGTTTTGCTCCATAGATACTTAATATTTGCTGCAAAGTTACAAATATAAATTGAAAGTACCAAAAAAAGATGCCACCACTCTCGCGAGCAGTGGCATCAAAAAAGCCTATGTTTAACTAAAAATCCTTTTCTCTAAAAGAAATTTTCAGCCTTACGGCTAAAAATTTGAAAGTTTAAAAGGGAATTTCACAATTGCCTCCTGTTATCCACAGCTGAAAACTTTCTCTTACCAATAACTAAAAACCTAAAACTATAAATATTACTACTAACCTAAAACAATCTATTAACCTTTTGACGTTGCAAAGATAAGTCTTTTTGGGATAACTTGCAATACTTTCACTAAAATAAGTGTATAAAAACCCATCATTCTTGATATAAATCAAGCGATTGTGTGCGGAAACACTAAATAAATACTCATTTTTCTTTGTTTTTTGCAAAACTTACAGTACCTTTGCGCTCAAATTAAATAAAGTATATGATATGAAGAAATTATTAGCAGTAATTATCGTTTTGCTTGTTGCGATTCTTATGGCACTGACAGTACCAGACAAGCAGAAACACAAAGATGCCATGATGGAGGCGGTCAACGAATTCGTGGAAGAAGAAGCCGTCGATAAACTGGGCGACAATATTCTTGCAAAACTTGGTAAGGGTGTTGTCGTGAAAACCGTAGAGACCGCTCTGAATTCCAAACTAAAAGTTGACAACTATTACCTCTTTAATACCACGCATGTGCGTCTGAAAGGGGAAGATCAAATCCTCTCGGTAGGTATGTTTGGTCATGTGTTTACCTTTGATAAGCAGATGCTTCGTGATAAGTTGGATGAAGCCCTGAATGCAAAGGAGGAGGCTGCCAGTGAGAAAGAGGCCGCTAAGGAAAGTGCCAAGGAATTGAAACGTCTCCAAAAGGAACAGAGGAAGCGCGAAAAAGAATTGGAGAAAGAACAAAAGAAACGCGAGAAGGAAGCAGCCAAGGAAGCCAAGCAAAGAGCCAAGGAAGCCGAAAAGGCTGCTAAAGAAGCCGCGAAAGAAGCCAAGCGCAGAGCCAAGGAAGCAAAGAATTGATGCGAGTCTTGATTGTCAATACCAGTGAGCGGACAGGTGGGGCAGCAGTTGCTGCCAATCGTTTGATGATGGCTCTGAACAACAATGGTGTCAAAGCCAAGATGCTGGTACGCGACAAGGAGACAGATTCATTGACTGTCATCGGATTACCGAAATCGCCGATGCTCCATTGGCATTTCCTATGGGAACGGTTAGTCGTTTTCGTTCGTAGCCGCTTTTCACGGAAACATCTTTTTGAAATCGACCTTGCCAATATAGGTTCCGACATCACTCGATTGCCGGAATTCCAGGAGGCCGACGTCATCCATCTGCATTGGATCAATCAAGGCATGCTCTCGCTTGGTAGCATCCAAGGGATCTTACGGAGTGGCAAACCTGTGGTGTGGACTATGCACGACATTTGGCCTGCGACGGCCGTCTGCCATCTCACACTGGGATGCAGGAGTTTTACCTCGGCGTGTAAATCGTGCAAACTGTTGCCGAAAGGCAGTAGGCTCGCCCAGCGTGTCTGGCGCAAAAAGCAACGGCTGTTGGAAGACGAGAACATCTATTTTGTGGCTTGTAGTCGCTGGCTGGAACAGGAGGCCAAGTCGAGTGCATTGTTAAAAGGACATAAGATTACGAGCATCCCTAACCCGATAGATACACATATATATAATAATAGGTGTCAAAAACTGGAAGCCCGCCAGCGTCTCGGACTGCCTGCCGACAAAAAACTGATCCTCTTCGTCTCACAGCGTGTGACAAATCCCAATAAAGGTATGGACTACCTTAGTGAAGCCTGTCGTCAACTGGAAGACGTACCTCACTTGGGGATTGTCATCCTTGGCGGACATGCCGAGGAAGTGCTTGGCCAGATACCTTTCGAGGCTTATCCCTTAGGCTATGTCAACGATGAGCATCGTATTGTGGATATCTATAATGCTGTTGATGTCTTTGTATTGCCATCGTTGTCGGAGAATCTTCCCAATACCATCATGGAAGCAATGGCCTGTGGCGTGCCGTGTGTTGGTTTCAGGGTAGGGGGGATCCCCGAAGAGATAGACCACAAGCAAAATGGCTATGTTGCCGAGTACCGCAATGCGGAGGATTTGGCACGGGGCATCCGCTGGATTCTTACCGAGGCCGACTACGGATCCCTTAGTCAGCATGCCGTCCAAAAAGTAGCGCAGAACTACTCCCAACAGAGTGTTGCCCTTAAGTATCTCGATGTCTATCAACAAGCGATGGCCTTTAAGCACTACGGACTATGATCAAGATTACCTACGTCACCATCACCTACAATGCAGAGAAGGTGCTGCAATGTACACTCGATAGTGTCTTAAAGCAAGACTATCCTGACATTGTCCACCTGATTATTGATGGAGCCTCGACAGACAGGACCATGGAGATTGTCAACAACTATATCGAACGTTCCAATGCTGCCGATAACGGTCATTCTATTCAGGTGACCTCAGAACCTGACAAGGGTATCTACGATGCCATGAACAAAGGTCTACGCTCATTAGATGGCGACTATGTCTGTTTCCTGAATGCTGGTGATTTCCTCCCTACCCCCGATACCGTCAGCCGCATTGCCGCTACCATAGGCAACAATGGTGATAGTCCTCAGTGTGACCTTCCTGCCGTGCTCTATGGCGACACTGATATTGTCGATGATAACGGACATTTCTTGTATCACCGTCGCCTGTCGCCCCCAGAACAACTTACCTGGAAGTCATTCCTTCATGGTATGCTTGTCTGCCATCAGGCTTTCTATGCCCGTACCGACTTCGCCATTGCTACACCTTACGACCAGCAGTACCATTATTCGGCCGATGTCGATTGGTGTATCCGTATCATGAAGACCGCCGCCAAAGAGAATGTGCCTTTGTTGAACCTGCACATGGTGGTGGTCAACTACACCCAAGAAGGACAGACAACCCTCCATCACCGTGAGTCGCTCTTTGAGCGCTATCGGGTGATGAACCGCCATTACGGCTATGTACGGACCTTCCTCATGCATTGCTGGTTCGTTGTCCGTTCTATTGTGAAATAATAGGAGTTGTTCTTCTCTCCATGGATATATGGTTAAACTGCGTTAAAATATGGCACTGCTATACAAGATTTTCAGAATAGGAGTATTATAAATAGAAAAAGACTAATTTTTTTCAAATATAAAGACGTGAAAAAACATTTGTTGGTATTTGCCTGTATGATGGTATTTGTGCAGCATGTTGGGGCTCAGGATTATTTTACTTCTGCTTCCGATTATGCTCGTCTGTATGTGGGGGCAGTTGAACCACAGTACCAATTATGGTTGTGGCATGACATTCCTTATTATAAAGGCGATACAAATATGTATAATGGACGTATCAGTTATTATGGTGTAGTTTATGAGCATGTACAACTGCGTTTTGATCAATTGAAACAGAGGGTTGTTGTCCTTTCACCTGTGGGAAATATTTATTGTCTGCCTGAACAAGAATTTGTTGACTGGTTTGAGATGGACGGCCATAGATATGTTCATGATCCGGAGAATGACTCGCGATATGCGTCTCTGCTTTATGATGGAAAGGCTAACGGCATTCGTCTTTACCATAGTGTGTGGAAAGTAATTAATGGAGAAAACAGTTTTGGTGGAAAGAAATCACTAAAAGTTCTCAGCACCAAAGAGCATTATATGCTCATGACTCCCGATGGCCAAAAGCATCATGTGAAAAGGGCATCTGATGTGGCAAATCTCTTTCCTGAACAGAAAAAACTGATCAAGCAGTTTGTAAGGCAGAATCATCTGTCATTTTTAAAGGGGGAGCGTGGGAATAGCCTTGTGAAAGTGGTGGAAAGTCTGCATGTTAGCAATGTCGCTCCCCAACCTCTACAACCCCCAATAGCCATAGACACCCCGGAAGTCCCCGCCACAATGGAACACCCAATTGATGAAAATTCGCTTATTACCGGTATCCCTGTCCTTGATAGTGATTCTGTAGCCACATCTGTTGCTCCAACCAAGACCTATATTGTACCGGGGTTGAAGAAGGCAAGGGTAAGTATTGCCGATGACCAGGAATTAGACGAGATCGTTGTTGTCGGTGGACGGCAGTCGGCTGTAAGAAGTACTACAATGGGTTCAGAGAAGTTCAAGCCTCAGATACTGAAGAACATTCCCTCGGCTTTTGGCGAGTCGGATATCATGAAGATCGTACTTACGCTGCCAGGTGTCACTACCGTAGGAGAGGCCTCAAGCGGGTATAATGTGCGCGGAGGTGCCACAGATCAGAATCTGATACTTTTCAATGGAGGTACAGTGTATAATCCGTCGCACCTATTCGGCCTGTTCACGTCGTTCAATTCTGATGCGGTTGAGGATGTAGAACTGTTCAAGTCGAGTATTCCTGTAGAATATGGAGGCAGGATAAGTAGTGTACTGAAAGTAACCTCGAAGGAGGCTAATATGCAGAAACTGACGGGTTCGGCAAGTATCGGTGCGCTTACCAGTAAGGCGAATCTTGAGATACCGATTGTGAAGGATCATATGTCATTGCTGTTGAATGGCCGTACAACCTACAGCGACTGGATGCTCAAGAAGTTGCCAGAGGATAGTGGTTATAAGAACGGTACAGCAAACTTCTTTGATCTTGGTGGTGTGTTGACATGGAGGATCAACAACATTCACAGACTAAAGATATATGGCTATTGGAGTAAAGACAAGTTCTCGTTCAGTTCAGAGGACAAGTACGGCTATCAAAACCGGAGCGTTTCTGCTGAGTGGCGTTCTATCCTGAGTGAAAGTGTGACTGCCACGCTGTCTGGCGGACATGATCACTACGACTATTTCAACGAGGAGAGAGGCACACCTTCTATGGCAGCCCGCCTGAGTTTCGGCATTGACCAGTTATGGGGTAAACTGCATATTCGTCAGCGTCTGTCTGAAAAGCAGGTTCTCTCTTATGGTCTTTCCGTGCAGCATTACAATGTACAGGCTGGTAAGTATGAGCCTGCTGGTGAGGCATCCTGCATTATGACAGATCAGTTGCAGAGAGAAAAAGCATTGGAAAGTGCCGCATATATTGACTATGAGCATTCACTCACAGAAAAACTGTCCGTTTCAGCCGGTTTGCGTTATTCTATGTTCAATGTCCTTGGCCCTCGTGATGTGAATTATTATGAAGACGGCGAACTTCCATCGGCGGGGACATTACAGGAGACCCGTCATGAGACAGGCTTCATCAAAACCTATCATGCCCCAGAACTGCGCTTGTCGGCTCGCTACGCCTTCCAGGAAAACCTCTCCTTGAAGGCAGGCTTCAACACGATGCATCAGTATATTCATAAAGTGTCGAATACTTCCATCATGTCACCAACGGATATCTGGAAACTCTCCGATCTGAACATCAAGCCGCAGAATGGCTGGCAGTTGGCTGCAGGAATCTATTACGAGACAGCGCGCAAACAATACGAGTTCTCAGCAGAAGTGTATTACAAGCATATCGGCGACTACCTCAACTATCGCAGTTCTGCCGTTCTGCTGATGAACCCACACTTAGAGACCGATGTGATCTCTACCACGGGACGGGCATATGGTATAGAACTCCAGGCGAAGAAGCCGACGGGAAAGTTGAATGGATGGGTCAGTTATACCTTCTCGCGTTCTCAACTCCGCCAGGATGACAATAGGGTGGCAATACCTCTGAATAATGGTGAATGGTATTCATCCGAATATGACAGACCTCATGAGGTGAAGGCTGTGCTTAACCTGAAGTTTACCGAGAGATATAGCCTTTCAAGCAACTTCAACTATGCCACTGGTCGTCCGACGACGTTGCCGGCAGGCAAATATTATGATTCGTACAATCATAAATACATGCCCTACTATACAGACCGCAACAAATACCGTATTCCCGACTATATGCGTCTGGACCTTGCGTTTAACATAGAACCGACGCATAAGTTGACATCCTTCCTCCACACCTCGTTCTCGATAGGTGTCTATAATGCCCTTGCCCGCAAGAATGCCTATAATATCTATTACGTCAATGAAGGTGATGAGATAAAGGGGTATAAGTTGTCTGTGTTTGGCACAGCCATTCCTTATGTTTCACTTAATATACGATTCAACTAAGATATGAAGGAATTGAGACAATCGCTATATTTGGTGCTATGCCTCATCATAGGTGTATGTACATTTTCGGGCTGTATTGAGGAATATGAAGCCGACATTCCGTCAGAGGATACCGACCTGCTCGTTGTTGAGGGCACGATATGCTCGTCCAAGATGAATAAGTTTGTCCTGACGCGTACACAGGCTCTCCATTCGATGACGCCAGATTCTTACTTTTCGTCTGTCATGATGTCAACCCCCCGGATGGTCACGAACGCCATCGTCTCTGTACGTGGGACTGATGGCTCTGAATACATGGCTCGCGAACATAGCAAGGAGATAGATCCCGGCTTTTACGTTGGAGGCAACCCTCAGGACGGCATCACGAGGGAGTCTATCTACCCGGCTACTGGCGGATATTACTCCTGCCAACTTGGTGCTCTCAATCCCGACGTGGAGTATTATCTGCATATCGAGGTTGGCGGTGAGGTCTATGAGTCTGTACCTCAGAAACCGCTGCCCACTGAGAAAATAGCGGAAGTAAGTGCGGTACAGGACGCGCCGCAAAGTAATATCGACATCCTCGTCACGCCTGAAGCCCCTTTGGTGTCTGATGAGGCGAACTACTATTCGTGGACATACGATGAGACCTGGGAACTGCGTCCAGAATACGTGACCAACATGGTTTTCGACACAGGAAAGATGAAACCCGTCAGGAAGACAGATCAGTTTCCAAGACGTGGGTGGAAAGATGCAACAGGCACGACAATCATGGTTGGCGCCAGTACCAGTTACGAAGGACAGCACATCCGGAGACTCAAGTTGTACGACATCGACCGTGGTGACGAACGGGTCTATTACAGGTACAGTGGACTGGTTCATCAACGTGCCATCTCAAAGGCTGAGTACGAGTATGAGACAGCAAGACGTCAGGCTAGTTCAGAGATGGGAGGTTTGTTCACCCCCCAGCCCTCAGCCCTTCCAACCAATATCCGTTGCCTCACGTCAAAAAAGCATGTTATAGGATTTGTGGGATGCTCATTGAATACGAGCGAATACCGGTTCTTCATTGATGCCGAAAATTTCTCTGTCCTTATTCCTCAGATTAGAGATCTCGTATGGCTTGAGGATTGTAATGAGACAGACTGCTTGCGAATGGTATATAGTGGCATGTACCTATGTATATGGGAAGATAACAGAAAAATTGGCTACGAATTGCGAACAGGCTGGGCTTTCGACTATCAACTCGATGTCAGGTTAAGGCATGCAGGTGTCTATATTGAAGAACCTGTTTTTTGGTCACTGAAAGAAAACGTAAGTTATTGAAGATTGAACATGAATAACAGAATAATGTCACTGATAGCAGCGATGGTGCTTACACTGAGTATCTCTGCTGCACGTATTGAGACAGACCGCTCATGGTACCTCGCAGGTGAGGCGATGAAAGTCAGTGTGACTATTGATAATGCTTTAATAGCATACGCAGAACTGTGTGATACCCATAGTTTGGTGGCGGGTGTCATCGTCAGTCTTAAGGGAGGAGAAGGAGAGGGCATCATCGAACTGCCTTCCAATCTCCATAGTGGGTATTATGTGTTGTCGGTCTATGCTCGCAACAATATACATGTGTCTCACCGGCTTGTCGCTGTTGTCAATCCGCTTCACAAGAGTGAGGACGACGATGTCGAATGGGTGTCGGATGATAGTTGTTGGGTATCGGGTGTCGGAAATGCGGATATGGTCGGTGTGAAGGACGATGAGGTGCGTGAGACGGAAGGCCATATCATCAAGGCGCGTATTAGGAATGTCTATGATGGTCATTCTTTTGGTAGAAGCCAGATCCAACCTTCCGTTAGTATCATAGGGAAACAGATACATTATTTTGAAGGAAAGATGGTGAATGACTCCATAGCCATCTTCTATACTTTCGGCATCCATGGCAAGCAACCGTTAGTGCTCTCTGCCTTGTCGTCCACAGGTGTGAGCCTACCTATTGAGATGATCAGTCCGTTTGCCACCTTACTTCCGAAAAGGCTCCCACATCTCGTGTTCCATTACAGACGCAGTGAGGTGGAAACCCGTTCCATTGCCATGCAGCGGCACCAAAGGGCCATAGCACCTGCCAAGCGTGAATTAAAGTTGGGTGACTTATCTGATGACGCGGCAGAGGATGGCGTGCCATTAGCGTATGACGAGGTTGTGTTTGGCACGAAGCCCGACCTGACCTATAACCTTGACGAGTACCGGCAGTTTCTTACCATCAGGGAGGTGCTACTTGAATATGTGAGTTGCGTAACGACCAGGAAAGTAAATGGCGTACCACAACTGCTTGTCCGTAAGGAGGATGCCCCCTATGATAGTTCATGGCCATCCATGGTACTGATCGACGGTATGCCGGTCATTGACACAGAACGTCTTCTGAAATACGATGCCCGCCGTATTCACTATATCAATATCTATGGTGGTCAATACACATTTGGTAACGGCATATACAACGGCATCCTGTCGTTTATCACCCGCTCAGGGCGACTCACGAACTATCCAACCGAGCCCAACGTGCAGTATCTCGTGTATGATTTCCCTTAACGTTAATGCATAGCAATAGCGACGATATTAATGATGCTGTCACCGTTCTTGATACTTGTCACCTTCCTTTGAAGTGGAAACCTCAAAGAATTTGTCGGTGTTGACATTCGTCACATCGACAGTCTGTGGACTGCCCGTGCCTGTGCTAAACACGAAACTCATAGCATCATAGTCCTCATTGATGGTGTAGGTCTGCTTGTACCATTTCTTGCCGCCCACCTCGTACAAATACTTATCGCCAGTCCTCAACTCCGGACGCTGTTGGCAGTATCCGTGTTCTTCAACCTCTTCCGTGTAGGTGATGACGTGTGGCATTTTGCGATTATGAATCTATCACTTGCTTAATATTGTTTTTGACACCATAATGACATCAGCGCTGTTGACAACACCGTCACCATTGACATCGGCCTTTTCTTTAATTAAATTAATGTTATAGCCAGCAATATAATTAGTCAAATCTACAATGTCCTGAGCATTAACTTCACCATCTGAATTAACATCACCTTTGATAATTGAAACGATTGTTAACACACCATTAATGTAGGAAATGTCATAGTTCTTTGCTTCTGCGCCTGATACGACAATGTCATATTCACCCGCAGGAGAATCTACCGTAGCCTTGGTGGTCGCTGTCGGCTCTTTAGTCAAAATCTTCTCGTCCTCATCATTCACAAATCCATCATAGATAAATCTGAATTCAGGATTCTCTTCGCCGTAATTGCGAGAACATGATTCGGCAGTAATCGTCAGAGGTGCTTTCTTGATGGTATATTCATAGTCCAGCACATCCTTGATGTTATAGCCGTTAGTTGTATAGGTAACATCTATACGTTTCTGATAGATTCCTGCATCTTTTGCCTCTGTGTCCCTATTATCAAGTACAATTGGGAAATCTGTTTTATATCCAATCACATGACCTTCACCGCTATATGTGAAATTACTATATATCTCACCAACGGCTTCAATCTTATCGGTATAGTCTTTCCAAATCTTTGTCGATTTGTAATTGTCTGGGAAGAATACATAAATCTTGCTATCTTCTGCAGAATTCGAAAGGAATGTATTTGCGTCATCCAAAGTTGGTGGTGTCACACCAAGGATAACAAGTGTCTTAAGATTATTACAACGATTGAATGAAGAACTATGGATAGTCCTGACCGATGACGGTAGGTAGAGTTCCGAAATTGCTGTAGAATAGAAGATGCAGTAACCTAATGATTTGACTTTCGGCCCGATGGTCACTTCGCTCAATGTACCGACATAAGCAAAGGGAGAATAACCATAATCCTTTTTCCCGGTATAACTCAGTGTTCGTCCAAGATAAAGTGACTTCAAAGGACAATCTCTAAACAAACCGTAGGCCTCACCTTGTGAAGTTCCATAGCCAAGAGTTAATGTTTCCCCACCATCTTCTATAACAAGATTGTTAAGGGCTGTACAACCCCTAAATGCATAGTTGTCAATACTGGTTACCGATGCAGGAATAATAATCTTTGGCAACGAAGTACAGCCTGAAAAGACATAGTCGCCAATTGTATTAAGTTTAGCAGACAATGTGATACTTTTCAATCCGCTGCAATCTATGAAAGCGGATCTTCCTATACTTGAAACTTTGTCTGGAATTACCAGACTTTCTATACCAGAACAACCCCTAAGAAATTGACTTCCAATAGACGTCACATTCTCACCCATTTTGAAATCCCTAATGGTTGATAGACGGGCAAACGGGGAACTTCCTTGTCTCCACTTGGCACTATAACTAAGGGGACGACCTAAATAAACGGATTCCAATGGGCAGTCTTCAAACAATCCCTTACCAGCCGTGTTGTCATCACCGCTATCATTGCCATAGCCTAACGTGAGTGTCTCACTCCCATCCTCTATTGCAAGGTTAGTAAGGGCAGAACATGAACCAAACGCATAGTTGCCAATACTATTTACAGTTGCCGGAATAGCCACTTTAGTTAACGAAGAGCAGCCATAAAAAACAAAATTCCCAATTGTCTTTAGATTCTGTGAGAGCGTGATATTCTTCAATCCATTACAACCATAAAACGCAGAGAGTTCTATACCCGTCACGTTGTCTGGGATAAACAATGTTTCTATTCCTATACATCCCCTGACGTATTGAGAATTGAGGGTGACCACCCTCTCTCCTATCTGAAAATTCTTCAGACTAGTTATGAATGCAAATGGAGAATTGCCATATCTTTGTTTTGCACTGGCACTATAATCGAGAGGGCGACCTACATATACAGAAGTCAATGGACAATCATAGAACAAGCCTTTGCCAGTTTTATCATTAGCACCACTATCGCTACCATAACCCAACGTGAGTGTCTCACCACCATCCTCTATGACAAGATCAGTAAGGGCAGTGCAATTGTTGAATACATAATTGCCTATATTGGTAACTGTAGCAGGAACTATAAATGAAGTAAAGCCTATGCATCCTCGGAACGCTCCTTCCTCATAGGTCTTGACGGTCTCAGGCAACTCCAGAGAGAGCAATTTCGTACAACCATCAAAAGCATATTTGCCAACAGATTGCAGTTTGCAATTCTGATTAAACACTACACTACTCAATTCTGTGTCACCTTGGAAGATGTAATTAGGAATACGAGTCACAGGATTGCCGATTAGCACCTCCGTGAGTGTAGTATTATAAGCTAATGGACGATAATCGTAATCTATATTACGACCAATAAATACTGATGTCAACGGACAATCTTTAAACAATGGGTATTTCTCACCCTCCGATGCCCCCATACCTAGCCACAGCGTTTCCTCACCCTCCTCTATGGCAAAGTTGTTAAAAGCGATACACCCTTTGAAGGCATAGTTGCCGATGCTCTTCAATGCTGGATGGAAAATAAGGCCTGTCAAATTAGAACACCCAGCAAAGGCATAAGCACCAATGGTTTCAACATTATTTCCAATTGTGAAAGATTCGAAGCCTATGCAATTTTGGAATGCTCCTTCATCAATCGTTGTAAGAGTCTCAGGGAAAGTGTGTGGAGGTAGTTTAGAACATCCAGAAAAGGCATATTTACCGATAGAAGATAGTATACATGACTGGTTGAAGTGCAAGGTAACCAGTTCCGTATCACCCTGAAAAATGTAGTTAGGAATACGCGTCACAGGATTGCCAATCTTTGCCTCTGTAAGCGTTGTTATATTTTTTAATGGTGAATAACTATAACTCAAATTACGTCCAATAAAGACTGTCGTGAGAGGACAATCGCGGAATAATCCCGTTTTTTCACCTTCTGAAGAGCCATTTCCCAAAGAAAGTGTTTCCGTACTCTCTTCAATTGCGAAATTAGTAAAGGCCGTACATTTCGAAAAGGCGTAATTACCTATTTTTTTTAGCGTTGGTGGGAATATTAGCCCAGGAAGAGATATACAATTTGAGAAACAATAGTCTCCAATCTCCTCAATACCACTTCCTGCCTCTGTTGACCCCATATCAAAAGAATTCAGATAATTGCAATTATAAAAGGCACCTGTCTCCATCTTTTTTACACTGGTCGGAATCTTTATGGATTTCAAGGCATTACAACTGCCAAATGCATATTCATTAATAGTCACCAAGGAATTAGACATACTTACAGAAGTTAATGCAGAACAATCATAAAAAAGATAATTGCCAGTCCGAACAATATTGTCAATAGTTACTTCTTTCAATGTTGGATGATTTGCAAATGGAGAATACCCATCTGCTTTTTTTGAACTATACTCTAAAAATCTTCTTAACTCTATTTTTTCCAGAGGGCAATCATAAAACAGGCAATAACCTGCTCCTTTCGAGGATCCTTTACCTATTTTTAGATTCTCAGCGCCAACTTCAAATTTTAATGTCTTAAGGTCTGTACAACCAGAGAATGCATAATTTCCTATGCTTATCACATTGCTGGGAATAGTAAACTCTGTCAGGCTGACACAATCTGCGAATGCATAGTCACCTATGGTCTGTATGCCAGAACTGACTGTAAAAGAACGGAGATTATTACAATCTCTGAAAGCAGAATTAGAAATAGTTGTCACACTTTCAGGAATAGTTATTTCATGGAGTGACCTACAACCTGCGAATGCATAATCATTAATAGTGATGACGGCATCAGACAAACTCACATTAGTTAAAGCCGTACATCCATTGAACAAATAACGATGTACCCCTGTGAGATTCTTTATTGTCGCATTCTTCAGTTTTGTGTTATTGTTAAAAGGCGAGTATCCGTCTTTAAAGTTGAGTGGTCTTCTAACAATTACAGACTCAAGGGGACAGTCACTGAAAAGACTGTAATCTAACCCCCTTGAGGCACCTTTGCCAAACGATAGTACGTCAGGGCCATATTCCATCTCAAATTCCTTAAAACTTGAACAACTTTCAAAAGCATAATTGCCTATGCTCAATATTGTCTTTGGTATGGTCATCGACAGCATTGCATTACAACCAGCAAAAGCATGGTCGCCAATAGTTGTTACCGTCTCTGGAAAAGAAACACTCGTCACGCCTGAACAACCAGCGAAAGCATAACTACCCACTTTTGTAACGGTATAAGCGACCCCATCATGAAAAACTCTTGTCGGTATTTCTATCGCTCCAAAATATTGACCGTAGTCTGAGCCATAGGTCACTTCGACTGTAAGACCAGCCTTGTCAGTCACGTTATAGAAAAAATTTCCTTCTGCAAAACCGTACTTATGAGCCGCAGATAGTTGCAATGGTAGCAAGATTGCTATCATCATAGCCATTAGGCTAAAGTCATTTGATAATCTTTTCATATTATATGTATATTTTTTCTATTGATATCTCGTCAGGCTTCTTGCGGAGATCATCGAGGGTCTTGGCACCTTTCCAGAAAGTACGACGATAAGTGCTGTCTGGCATCAGGTCTATCTGCTCAATACCTTCAGTAGTCTTGCGGTTGCTGATGGTACGTTTGTAGTTGCGCAGATCTTTATTCAACCACCAGGCACCATCTTCACCAGCATGGACAAATTCCTTTCCATTAAACTGAAGGACCTCGAAACGTCCTGAATAACGTTGACAACTCGTATTGGCGAATTCTGAGTCTGGGTCATGATCCTTTAGGATGGGGTAATACAATTGCTTGTCAAACCAATCATAATGTAGTCCGAAGCGATTCTCGTCAAACTCGTCATACGGGAAACCCTCACTGGCCTCCAACAACTGATCGTACCACATGCAGGTAACGACACTATCCCTTTGGCCTTCAATCGAAAAGAGTGATACTGGCTGTAAGCCATTCTCTTCGATAGTGCATGTCATGGCCTCATCACAATACAGAAGATGTCCGACGGAATAAATCAACAGGAAGGCGACTGAGCCTTCCGATGCCCCGATGGTATAAATCCGTTTCGGATAAAGTTCAAGTGCCGGATCATAGTGCTTCAATGTGTCAACGAGTTCCCCTCCTGCCACTATCACACGTCCAAGTAACGCACAGTTTACCGTATCTACCTCCATACTCACCTCACCTTCTCTATCAGGAAGAAAGGCAGGGAGCATCGGTTCATTCTCCTTGTTTCGCTCCAACAATGACTGTACCTCTTGGGAGAGATAGGAGAATATCTGGCTGTAGGGGTAATCTGCAAGAATATAATGATTGCCATAGCCATATATGGCAAGTGAGAAATGGTCGTTTAAAAGACCATAGTTATAGTCAACATAGTCGTTCTCTGGAAAGAATTTCCACCCTGATAATCCCTCCCAAGGGTCTGAATCGATCGTGGTGTATTCAGGATAATCCTTGAAAAATTGTATGAGGTTCTCATGACTGATGATATTCCTCACTTGATGTCCGTCATGCTTGTCGAAAGTATAATAGTATTTCTCCGAGCCGCAACTTCCTCCACAATGATAATGCTCCATACCATAAACGACATATTTTTCCGTCTGAGCCTCTAATTTCAATTCGAGTCCGAAATAGAGACAAAGGCTGTCCCGAATCATTGGTTTGTATTTCTCCATGAAATGGCTGAACAATTGTTCACTGTCATTGGTAAACACTTCTCCTTTCTTGAATGTCACCACATTCTCATCGAACTGAACACAACTCTCACAGGCATCATACAACATCTTGTTGATGAATACTTTCACCGAATCAACAAGTGCCTTTGGTCCGTCAACGGGAATGTCGACCGTGAATGAAGCACTACCCTCCTGGATTCCATACACAGTATCTGTATGCTCCACGACAACCAAATCCTTGGAAGACTGCAATCCATTACTCTGACAACCTATCGTTACCACCGTTATACCGATAATCATCAGCCATACGCAACTCTTATTACCATTCCACAACTTATTCATATTGAAATAGCCCTTGGGGTTATATTTATTGGTTATTCAGTCAGAAACGGGACGGACAGGTAACCCATAACAGCGGAATCGTGCATACAATCCGACGTCGTCAGTTTCCCATAGGTGACAATAACCGAATTGGATACTATAAGCAAATCTTGACATATCTGTCTTAAGAGATGAAGACCAAATACCTGGAAGACTATCATTTTTAGATCCAGAACGCGAACCTGTGAGGGGGAGGAAGATACTGTTTCCTGTTTTCTCACTTGTCACTCTGTAACCAAGACGAGAATAGGTCCAAATGCACTTTTTCACCAATTCACTGAACTCTTTTTCCGTAGGCATACGCCAAGTGCCGCCCCAATTAACATGAGCCGCATCGTCGGACATTTCCAAACATGTTTTGTAATCAACCACACTTTGTTCACATCTTGCACGATTCTTTTCAGATGTCATATTCCACCAGATTCCGTCACCCATCTGAACCAACTCATCTCGTTTCTGTCCAACCTCTGTAGTGTATTTGTTGAAAGAGGCATCTTTCCATCCTCCGCTTATCCAGAACTTGTAGTTCTCCCATGTGAATTCGCTCTTAGGCACCGTTTCACCCCATGCAAAATAGTCCCCGGGATCATCCGGAGAGGAAGCACCCACATTACAGGTAGCCCATTTCACACTTAATCCCAAGTCTATCCATTCATGGCCGTTGATGATACTTTCCATACGAATCACAATTTGCTGCAAAATTAATAAAAATCCTTGAATAAACAAAAGAATCAGGATAATTTTATTGTCCTAGGTAGGCCACAGGGGAGCCTGTATTTTCTGGCATAGTGGCTCTGTTTTAGGAAAAGTCGGCGGAATACAGGACAAATCATTTGGGGTTGTTTGTAGTGTACTGATTTTGGTTGACAGTTTTGTTTGTTATTCCTAACTTGGTTTACACTATTCTTTTTTTATTCCTATATAGGTTGTCTGTTTGAGACTTTATTCCTATTTGGGTAGACACTTTTGCT